>Ga0098057_1000049_pt1 | contig 45751 bp, 26 predicted proteins | sample 18_taG_FD_77072 | JGI IMG/M metagenome (GOLD analysis project Ga0098057, IMG submission 77072) | Marine viral communities from the Subarctic Pacific Ocean - 18_ETSP_OMZAT15316 metaG | ecosystem: Environmental > Aquatic > Marine > Oceanic | place: Pacific Ocean | collected 2015-01-19 | reverse complement strand
TTTTATTTTTCCTTCAAAAACGCCAGATGAATAATGCAGTACTTCCCGAACTTTTTCAAGTTGTTTGATAATACCATCAACTTCTTCCCTCAATTTCCACATGTCAACATCTTCTGGTTTAAGAGCAGGATGCTCTTGGGGATTTTCATCTTCAAAAAGGTTTTTAAGTTCCTCTTTAATAAGTTGTTTAATCTGAGTCTTAGTTAACTTCATTTTATTTCTCCTAAAGCTTCGTATAATAAGTAGTCGTTAGAATCGTATAATACCGCTTCACTTTTACGCTTTAAAAATTCTTCCTTTGCCATTGAGCCTATATCATCATAACCAAATGTGTTAATTTTGTATACTTCAATTCCATAATTTAACAAGTCCTTTATTATTTTCTTTGATTTATTCTCGGCATCAATATCTAAACCAATATAAATTGGTGTATCATTCTTTACGATCATCTGAAATAATTTTGAGTTCTCGCGCAAAGTAGATCCAAGAATTGGAACAGCATTTGGGCCAGCAATTATTGCATCAAAGATCCCTTCGACAATCACCAAATCCTGATCAAAATCCAAATAGAGTTCATTGAACACGATATCCTTCGATGCAGGAGGGTTTAAATATTTCTTCCAAGCTCCATTAAATGTTCTTGCGACAAAATAATTAACATAACCTTCTTCGTCAAAGGAAGGAATAATAACTCTATTGTTATAATCACCGCCCATGCAACAGCCAATCTTCCAATGAAGAATGTCTTGCTTTGTCACTCCTCTGTTATCCAAATAATTTAAAGCAGGCGTCATTGCCAGAGGAAGTTCGTCATTAGCAAGAGAAATAAATTCTTCTGGTAAATCAATTCTCTGTATTTCCTCAATTTCACTATCTTCTGAAAAGATGTCATCAAATTTTGTTACATCTTCTCGCCCAAATAATTTATCCCATTGTTGTAACGTGCGGAAGTCGCCGTATTTTCTTACAAGTCGTCGAAGAGAACGTCCGTAATAATCACAAATCCAACATTTAAAAGCATCCTTCTCTAAATTTACAGAAAGCTTTCGTTTGTGATGTTTACATTTCGGACAATAAAATAAGTGTTCATCATTTGAGTGATGAAATTTTCCAAAAATACTTTTTAGGAGTTGGAGTTTTTCTCCTTCCATAAATTGTAACCTGCTCTCGCGATAATTAAACTGTCTGCCCGATCATAAGAGCCGGGCTTTGGGTTTTCTTGTTTTGTATATTCTACCACAAAATCTGGCTCGTTGTCAAGAACAAAGTCTAAAACAACTTTTTTTGCCTTTTCGCCTCTGGGGATTTTAATTCCATTTGATTTTCTAGCAGTGGAGGCCCCAATATATTCCGGTTTAATTCCTAATTCGTCCTGACATATATATGATATTATACCATTGAAGCTTGCTAATGTCAACAAAGTTTTTGCTGAAGAAAATCCAGGTCTAAATGCTTGCAGAGATTGTTCGATAAAAATATATTTGATATGAAACTGTATGCTTAAATCTAATAGGCGCCCTTTTATAAAGGATGCTTTGTTGAACAAATTCGGAAAATGGTTTTTATTTCTCATGTCCCAAGCTTCGCAATATAATAGTCTGCCAACATCATCTAGAACAGTAGCACCAGTTATTGATGTTGATATATCGAGCCCAAGAAACACTATTATATTATACTAGATATCTAATTTAAGTTTAAACGTAAGTTCGTCGTTTTCTCTTTTTCTAACTGGAGTTGCCATTTTCGCAATTGCTATCAAGTTCCTTTCTTTATCATATATACCAATTTTTGAAATGAAAACTTGCTTTTGAAAATCTGCACTATGAGATATAAAAGAACTCGTAACTGTGTTTTTAATCGCCATTTTTGAATATTCTTGATAGCCGGTATTTTCTGAGAAGTTGGCGGCCATTCTGCTTCCGGAGGCCCAATCAAGAAAAGTAGGATTATTAGAATAGTTCAACGATTTATTCGCATGTGCGAACATTGTAATTGTTGGAATATAATTTGTTCCTTTGAATTCTAAAGAAAAACTTGAAGAAGGAATTGTGCTCTTAGCGGTGTTATCGTTTGCTCCAACACCAAAATAAAGCCACTTAGGATCTTTTGCTCCTGCGCTGGTGCCCTCATATTTTTCAGAAAAGTCAGTTGCAGACAAGTCCCATGATCCTGTTAATATCAAAAATCCTTCATTATATAAAACAACTCCACCAACGTTACCGGTTGCGTGGACGGAACTTGTAACCTCGACTAATTCACCATTCTTATCTCTGTCGTGTAGTTGCCCCATGAGCGCGCCACTAACATAGAAGTTGAGATATACAGAGCCCTTTTTAATTGAGGAACCATAAAATATTGAAGGAATGTGTATTAAAGATAGCGCTTGAGTTTCTTTATCACATCCCGGTACAGCTTGACCATAGGGAGATGCCTTGTCAACGCTTACATTTCTCGCAGATGAAGAGTATGCATAATGCGGACTCAGATACTTATAATGATTTAGAGTGTTAATCAGGCCTCCGCTAATATGTTTGCGATCAGAATCTGCAGCAAAGAATTCCCTTGATATCGAAGCTGATAGCGGAAAAGACATGGTTAGTATATCTCCGTAAGCGAAATCAGAATTAAAACTATCTGCGGTAACAGTTCTAAATGTTGAAAAACTTCCGTTTTTGGTTATAAAAGGGAAAATCAAGGATTTTACACCGAAATCACCTTCTGCGTTATTGCTAGTTTGAGCATTCACTTCATTTGATGGAACAAATGTGTGAAGATTTGAGTTCCTATCCACGTTCATTTCATACAAGCTTATATGTCCAACGCCCAGGGCGCCTGTTGGAACAAAACTTGCAGACATACCAGTGATTGCTGGCCTATTATTATAATAGATATTACTGTCGTATATAAAGAAGTGAGATTGAGGGTGTGCCTTTATTCTATTGTAAAAAATATCCTTTGGACCAAACTTATAGTACGGCATTTTTAGTAATCCAAACGAACCCTCAAAGTTAATTCTGTATCGGGCGTCTTTTTAATCGGCTCAGACAGTTTAGCACAAGCTAACAATTCATTATCTGGTGAATAGAGCCCAACTGTCGTGATGTAAGAAACGGGTTGATCAAGAGAACTGTTTTTAACACGCATCTTACTTTCGCTCAAATATGTTGGGTTCGAACTATAGTTAAAGTCATTATGGCCAGCCCTACAGAAATAAATCGTTGAATTTAGCTCTGTTGTATTGTTGAAAGTAATATCCTGAATTCTATGCCTAAATACATTAACTGAAGAACTGATATTGGCACCGGTTAAAAACATGCCCATTGTACCCTTCGGCGTTGCATACGCGTCGTCAGCTGCGAAGGATGCGGACATCAACGCCACCTTCGTGGCGGCGACGGTGCCGTCGCCATGATGCATGCCTTGAGATGCGCACAATACCAAAACGCCGGCTTGATAATATAGTAACCCGGCACCTTCAATATAATCGGATACGACGTTCGCCGGGGTCTGCCCTCCTGCTAGCACAGATCCGCTTACAACTGAATATTCTCCTGCTGGAGAATTTGTATAATAGTTATTCTGTGCGTTGTTATCTTTATATTGTCTAATAAAGGAGTTGAAAACAGCTGTTCGCAGAACAGAAGAAGTAACAAAGTTCATTGTGAAAGATCCTTTTTTGATCTCGTCTTTCACAAGTAATCTTGAAAAAGTAACAAAGTAAGCCTCTTTAATTGGCCTACCGTTAGGATATGTGAACTGTTTAACATTTCCTGTTGTATCGGTACCTACCAAAACTTGAGCAAATGAATTATAGACATTAACTTTTTTGTCGCGCTGCACGCAGGCCGTGCTAGCGACAGCACCGACGCCCGGGCAATTTCCAACAACGCATCCTGAAGATGTGTGAAACCCTAGAGTTATATCAAACAAATGATTTGCAGAAGAACTCAAATACGGATAATCAAATGTTGATTGGTACATACCATGAGAATAATCTTTAATATGTGTCCCTGTTGGCCACGTGCCGTATGTGCCAGAAATAAGCGTACCTGAAATTGGGATTGCTTCATGCAACAACGTTCTTGTTGTTGTAATATCGTTACTTGAAAATGTTTTAAAAGTTGTTGCCATTTTATTTTCCTTATGCCTTCTTTACGAATCTTACAGGGATGTCAAGGCTGTAACCTGTGGTTGCACCTGTAACTCTCACAATTGAATCGATGTAATGTACGGTCAATGTTCCCCCACTATCAATAGCGGCAGGGAAGGTCCACGTCTGACTTGTTTGGCCAATTCTATCAAACAAGAATGTGCTTGTTCGTAGTTCAATTGATGATAGAATTTTAAACCTTATACTTGTTCCGCGCGGGCCCTTGAGCTGAGATACATCTGTATGCTTCTTAGACCATGATGATATATTTTTAATAAAGTTTGGGTTCGTATTTAAAGAGAGGAAATAACTTGCGATATTGTCATCGTCAATAAAAGAAACGGGCGCGGGTTGATCAGGTTCTCCCATGTTATATCGACCAGCCGAAGCGATGGTTCCCAATCTATTATCCATTTCAATTATCCATTGAGTCTCCATCAAATCTGGAGAAATTGGGAACTGAGGGCTAAGTTCCTCAGTGTCTAGACCTTGATCAATGCGAATGAATGCGCCATCGGGGTCGCTATCGGTACCATTTATAATACCTGCATTATTTAATGTAGTTTTTGGACTGTCGTTACCCTTAATCTGCATAATACCTGGGCCCGGTGGTGTGTTCGTAGCCGTAGCATCAGTGGCTGTATCTTCATCGACAGCTACAACGAATTTATCTAAAGCCTGGTTAGCACTTTTGTTTCTGTCATGCTTGCTTCCAGCCTCATTTAGTTTCAGTATCGGAAGATACAAAAGATTTGTTCTAGGGATTGAAAGAAGTTTGTTTTTCAACATCGACGTGTTGTTTGTAAACGCCTCCAGTACTGGAGTTTGAAGAATTTGTAAATCATAGTATGCGGAACCAGAGGCGTGGTCTTTATCATATTTCGCATAATTAATTTCATCATCTCCAAAAGCAAATTTTGTGATTTTAAAACTTCCATCACCTTTTGCGAGGCGCATTCGCCCAGTATCTGTTAAAACAGCATCTAAAATAATATCGCCAGAGCTATCAAGAAAAGCCATGTTTTTTTCCCCTTAAAATTAAATAGTTTTTTAATATAAATAGTACAGTTTTTATTAATGTATCACATTTTTAATCATATGTTAACCTGCATATGGATCGAATAATCTATATTTACTCGGATTTTTTTCCTCATAAGTTACAATGTGCTCTGTTGAGCAGCCAACATTAATATCAATTTTTTTGCCAGTCTTTTTTGAAGTTAATCTAACTTTGAATTTGTATTTTTTATCTTGATTAAATAAGGGCTCTTCCATAATGCCAAGCTTGGGTTTGTACCCAACACAAGACAGCGCAAGACCGATGTCTGGACCTGAAGTTGCGAGTTCGCTCGGTGGAAATGTCGCGTCGTCGTTGACTATAGATTGTTCAAGTGTTGGCATTATATGTATATATTTTTTCCCTGGTTTTGATATGTCACCCGCAGGTGGAGGAGCTTCAAGATCAACCATGGTTACAATTGGATAAATTCTTCCATCTTCATCAACCATTTCAACTTCATATATTGGAGACGGATTAGATACTCCTCCATGTACATCTTTACAAGTAAACATATAATAATATTTTTTATTTGGTTGTATTTTATCTACGAATGCATACGAAGTTCCCTTGTCCAAATTCCCACTTTCAGAAGTTAAATCAAAATTTTTGATCACACCGGACGCAAATTCATTATACGATCTTGGCCTTTCTTCAAGTCTAAAAGATCTAAAAGCAACGGCGTGATCATCGCTTCTAAAAGTCAAGGGAAGGCCCTGCATAAGTGAAAGAGTCGCTTGAATCTTGGTTTGATTATATTGACTTTCGTACTGAGAAACTAGCGCAAAAAGTTCTTCTTCAGTTAATACATTAACCGCCCTTGGGGTCTCTCGAATCTCTCCAACACCACTATTCAAGAAAAACAAAATTCTATTGTTAACGCCCTTATAAGGTATAACCTTAACTTCCGGAGGCATAGGATGTTTATCGTTAACCATAAGATCACAGCTATAATTTAATTTATCAGAAATATAAGGCAATTCAAATATTTTTATTATAGGTTTAGTGGTCACTTCGAGAACTAATTTCCTTAAAGCTCTTGTCGATTCCATGATGTGGTCTTCCATCTGTTTTAGCTGCATGGCGCTCGCGACCGATTCTGCAGCAGGATTATTTGAGTCGTCCTCTGGAGTCGAATTATACCAGCCGCCTGCAGGGGGGCCGGCGGATCCATATTGTGCGGCCCACTCCTTAGTTTGAGAAAGATCATGAACTCGGCCGAGCTTATAGCTATATTCAGTTCCAAAGACAGCTTGCCAAGCATTCACTCTGTAGCGGTATTTCTTATTATATTTAACCTGAGTATCAATAAACTGTAAAATATCAATTTCGCTTGAGTTTGGATAAATATAAGTCTGAATAGGTTCGTCATTTGCTTTTCCTTGAGTATTGACTTCATGCTTTGTTATTCTATAAAAAAGAGTTTCAGAGTAAGCCTTTTTACCTTTTAGAATGTCCTCATAGGTCCTTGTCTTCCCGCCATCTTTTATTCTCTTTTTCATTTTATCAACTGTCATTCCAAGCTTCCACAACAGTATGGCAAGTGGAAATTGCAATTCTAAATCGACAGGATCACCGGACACAGGAGATTCAGTTGCTTCTCTAATTTCTGAATCTGGCTGATCCAGAAGCATATGAATATCATTAACTGTTTGTTCATAAACAGAACTGCCGGCCATGGCGTACTGTTCAAACCAATTCTGAAGTGGGAATACTGTATCATAAAATACGAAAGAATTGATATTCGGAAGCCTGGTTCTTGCTACAGTTTCGGGAGTTTTTTTAGGCTCAGGCTCTATACTTTTTGCGGTTAAAAAAATCGCAACGTCATCCGCGCTAAACTGCATTGAACGTCTGTGGCCTTTGTGCGCAAGTACCGGGCCGCCCGAAGCGCCATGGTGCAAACCCTCAAGCATCGCTTTAACAACCAAATACATTCCACTAGAAGTAAACGGACCAGGAATATTAAGTGCGTCTGCCAATTCAGTCTTTGTGTCGGTTGCAAACTCTATTTCGTTGGACATCGGAAAAAGATACTTTTTTGACATATTCTCCGATATTTGATTTAATGTGGGGACCGAGACTACAACATTTTTATGTTTATTTCTCAGTTCTCTGTATTTTATCAGGTCGGTATCTTTTCCTTGATTGGAAGATTTGCTCAACGTTTTATCTAGGGCTGCAGCCCATTTGTGAAAATATTGTCCTTTATCTTTTTCTCCGATTTTTTCCCCATGCTTAATTAAAACATCCTTAAAAACATTTTTAATTCTATTATATAAGGTTACAAATCTGTGGGGCTCTGTCCAAAACTGTTTAACATAAGCATCGTTGTCGTCGCTACCTTCAAACTTTGAAAAGTCACTCGAGACCGACTGTTCTAATATGCTCATAGCAATATCTGGCAACAATGGTTCATCTGGCTTTATCTCTGTGTCTTTTCCTTTATCTGTTGCATATTTCTCATAAGTCTGTTGATAAAAATTATAATTCATGCCCTGTTTAAAGTACAAAGGATTTGGATAATTAGTTTCTTTCATGTCCATCTCTGAAAATGGGGTATCGTAAGTTGTAAAAAAATCATAATATGGCCGATTTTCCAACCACTTTTTCACCTCCACTCCCAAGTTACCCATTTTGGTGAGCAAATCATGATTGTTTCCATCATCACACTCTATCCACATTTCTTCCACATGATTAGGTTCTTCTTCATTCTCTTTATTCTCGAGTCCGCCAGGAGGTTTATCGACCCAATGTGCATATTGTAAACTTTCACCAAATTTCGCCGTCACAATAGTTGTTTTGTCGGGATCTGACATTGGCAGATCACCTTTTACGTTCCACCATCTTTTTTCATTTTCATCCCAATAATCGCCCATGTCAAAAAGAAAGGACAGCCTTCCGTTATAGGTTGTCCATATTCTGCCGATTACATTTCTTACTTTATCATATGTGTCAAGAACAGGAAGTTTTGTAAGGGGAATACCTTCACTTAGAATTGGATTGGCTAACGCTTTTATTGTAGCAGCTATATTTGCCGGTTTTGCTCCGCTTCCCACCGTACCCATGGGTGGCAAAGTCGAAACTTTAAGAAATAAATCCGGATGCTCTGTGCTAAAAAGCATAGTTTTGCCTGCAATTTTTCCCTCTGTTTGATATTGAGCTGGGTTTAGAGCCGGATCTTCTTTAGTTAGGTTGTGTTCTACAAGAAGCTTCATCATATCCACTACATTGCCAATATCAGAGGTTGACACAACCTTATCTTTACTAGCATTTTTCAAAGCCTGTTTGCCGGCCGCATCATGATCCTTATTTTGTTCTATATCCGGATCAAGGTTGGTTGCGTTATTATCTATTATCCAATTATCTGGCATAATTTAATCCTTTATAATAATTAGAAGAGGTTCGCGAAAAAGGTCTTAACCGCATTTGAGCCGCCTCCGGCGAGGGGACCGGCTTTGACTTCAGCTGACGCCGTGGAACCTTTCTTAGGTGTGCCTGTACTTTTTTGTCCGACGTCGGTGCTGGTGTCGAACGTTGCAAATATATTCGAAAAGCCGCCTAGGGCTTTTTTGGCCAGATCCGCCCCTGCGAATTGCTGATCCCAGTGAGCCTGCACAAGACTAGTGTCTATCAAAGGAGTTTGAGGTGTCGTGCTGGTCATTGTTGAAATTGCGTTTTGTATTATTTGCGCATTTGCAGCCTGTTGTTGCGCCGCCTCCTGTTTTTGTTGTTCCATTTGAGCTTGCAGCTGGGCCATTTCGCCGGGGCCGGGGCCTACAGCGTCAGCTGCAGTTGGGACTTCGCCTTCCACCAAAACAGCGTCTGGAATAATTGTGCCTTCCGCTACTAGTTCTTGTGCGGTTGGAACATCGTCAAGAACGGTTGATTGATTATCAAAAATATAACTTATAGTTGATGTTGGCGCGCCGCCTTTTATCAAAAAATACTCATTATAAATTGGAAGATTCAATTCATCCATGTTAGAAAGTCCAAATGAAGTATCTGAATATTTTCTTATTCGACATAAACCATGATTTGATTCACCTGCGCTTGATATCGTATTGTTATCAACGCCATTAAAAACAGTAAAAAGAGGGGCATTCATTTGAGCCTCATTGTTTATCCCCAGTCTATATCCGCTAAACAACTCAACTCTGACCAAATTAGCAAAATTAAAAAAGAAAAAACTATAATGATTATGATTTATGTGTACATGTTGCAGTCTCAAATCATTTTTACCAATTGGTTCCTTAAAATTAATTGTGCTTTCCATCGAAGCGCCGGTGCCGGTTGAATTTATAGTTGTATAAAGACCAAATAAAGCCTTTATATGGTTGGGAATGTTAGCGGCGATGCCCGGCTTTCTGACGAGATCAAGAACATTGTTAGTAGCTGATTTTAAATTAAAAGCTTTTCTTGGTCTGAAAAAGGGTTCTTTTGGCAAAACCAGATTCTTTAAAAGTCTAGAAAAAACAGGATTTGGATTGAGTGAATCAAATTTACTTCCGATTCCTGAGAGTGGATTCGAGACTTGCGTTACGGCTTGATGCTCTGAATAATGATCTATATCTGGATTTTGATTATTAGATGGATCACTTGGACCTGAGGTATCCTGATCCATCAAAGCTGTAAAATCCTTCATATTATCAACCGTGCAACCTTTAGCGGCAAAAAAATCAATAAATGAACTTCTCAAATTTTGCTGCGGAACTGATAATATTTCTCTGAATTTTCTATTACGAAAGATTGGCGTGCTTCTCCCTTCGGAATTTAATCCAGCATTATATCTAAAAATATTTGTTAATAATTTATCATATAATTCTTTTTTATAAAAATATGGAGACTCAGCTATCTTTAAAAAGTCAGTTTCTTGATAACCTCCCATGGATATAAACATAGGAGCAAAAAAAGAATGTTTTGCTCTTTTTAGGTCTAATCTCATATTTTCTAAAACTGCGACACTATCTGTATTTATAAAATATTTTGACGTTTCAAGATTTGCCCTCTTGTCCATATCGTCTGTTGTAAAAGTCGCCAAGCCAAACGTGGTACCACTTGTTTCCTTTAACATATAATGTGTTCCATACGTTATAGGCCCGGTTCTATCAAAAATATCTTCGGTTTGTGAAAACTCTTTAACAATTTTTATAACTTTGGTTCGGTCTCCTGGGCTCATCCCGCCGCCGGAATTTGATGCCCCGGGGTTGGCTCCGGGTTTTTTTGTGGGACCAGTTGAAGACGCTTTCATTATTGATTCAATATTTCTAATTAAATTGCTAACAAAACTCACCATCAGACTAATGCCTTCAGGTGAACCATTTTTTGGATCTGTTGCCATCATCATACTATCAACAAAATCTACCCTTTCTGCATTTGTAACCCCAAAACTAGGATTATCCGGATCGGAAGCAAATAAAGCAAATGTATCAATAACCTTTGAGATCGAAAAGCGGCGCGCTGAATCGCCAACTAAACTTCCGACTTGATTTGACAAATTTCCAAGTTCATTTTTAAAATCTGGTATAAAATTATTTAATTTTTCATTATAATATTTCTTTTTTGAATACTTGCTCATGCCGATGGCTAAATTATAGTATTCCTTGAAAAGCAAATAAACTGAATTCAATTCTTTTAATCTTCGCTCTACAAATTCAATAGTGCCGTCCTGAATTTGAATTTCAGCATAATATCTGTATAAACCAGATTTTTCTATGGAAATATCAATTCCTGTGTAATGTTTCATAAGAGGGCTGTGATATCTTGCATTATTTGTCTTTATATTTACTCGCCTTATGGCACCATTCGTTCCACCACCGTTTAAATCAGCGACCAGAATTGGAACTTCATTTGAATCCAAGTCTGTGATGCCAAAACCGCCCAAATGAGTGCTGATGTTGTTTAAAGATCCGGGATGAATCTGTTTTCTATAAATTTTCAAAGATTTAATTAACGTTGAACCAAGCGCTTCGCGGATGAGACCCTGATCGGGGGATTCATATATTTTTGAAAATACAGAATTTCTCTTAGCCAATGTCAAGAAATCTATGCCGAAGAAAAATCTACAATTCCCTTCAGAATCTCTGGAATTGAAAAAATTAGAAAAATAAGTATTCTTTCTATTTTTATCTAAATTATCATTATTTAGAATCTTCAACTGCCCTAAGCCAAGTGCCACATTATCATCAAGTTTAAAATTAAAAACTTTCTTTTCAATTTTTTGTGTTGAGCGAAAATCTTGTATTGCTGAATTATCGACAATTTCTTCGAATAAGCGCTTACTGTCTGGCCTATGGGACGAATAAGTCATCCAGCTTCCGTCAGGCATTTGATGCGCTGGTCCAAGCCACATAAGTTTACCACCTGATTCTCCATATTCAAAAAGAACTCTTTTTCTAGTAACAGTTCCACCATCATTTATGACTAGTTGTTGTACCATCGTGCCATAAAACGTCTTTGTTGGATCTATTACGTTAACTAAAAATTTAGGCACACTAACATCATCCAAATATGGGAGAATAAAATAAGACAGATGAGATGGATACAATTTATCAACAGTATAATTTTTAGCAAACGGAATATCATATATAACATGACCATCTGGGCTCGTTTGTTTGTTGAATTTTTTAATAAATTTATTAATATCTGATGTGTTTGTTAGATTTATTAGTCCGGTTTCATAAACCGAAAGAATATCCACGTCCATGCGAGGATTATTTTTGTCTGCAAGATCTAATATTTTTGAGGATCTGTCTGCCATTGGGGTGTTCATTATCTCTTGATAAATACTAACATCTGTAACCTGCATTATTAAAATTTTGTAGTGATCTAAAAATCCTTTTTTAAAAAACCAACTATTCACGATATTTTTATCTTTTGGCACAACTGTTTTTACATTGAAATAAACTTGAGATTTAAGAGAATCTTTTTCTGTTTGAGGAGTTGGTGAACCAATTTCACCCACCCTTCCAAGTCGATCTTGATCAAGGTGGGGGTTAGTGTGTTTCACTATTTTTGGCGGACCTCCTGGACCGATAGATATTTTATCTAAAAAGACCCCGGGTATAGAATCCGCGAAGAAGCTTTTAAGGTTGGTTGTTTCGTTTGTAATAGCCATTAGCAACGATCCTCTAGGTCTTCATCTTCAATATCATAGATATTCCCTGCGAGTGGTTGGGCCACCTCGTCACATTTAAATGGTACATCTTGATCTGAAAGGATATTTTGCCTTTGTCTCACATTTGTGCTTTTGCAATAATAAACAGGGTCTATTTCATCATCAATAGATATATCTAAATAGTATTCAACGTGGTGAGGCTTAATCTCGTTCTCACCATTTTGTTGTAAGTCTGGATTGAAAAAATATAACCTCTCTTCTTTACCTTCCGGATCGACTTTATAAACTTCAACCTCGAAATTTTCTTTCGCAAATTCTGTATTTTTTTCGTCCACTTCTAAAAATATATAATCTGGTTTAATTTCTATAAACGATCCATCAATATATGTCCCAGGAGCGACATCTTCATCCAAAGCGTGCTCCCCCACACCAAAAAAATCATAATCATCATCAACATTCTTTTTTATTGCCATGCCTTCGCCATCAACGAAACTAACATATGTTTCAAAACGTATTGATGATGATAATTGCGGTATCCTTACTGCCGACATGTGAGATGCTGTTATAAAACTTTCTGATCCAGTTAAATTTCCATTTAAATATCTGACATTCCATGCGGGTGCAAAAATGTTTGATATGTCAGAGGTTCCTATAGGCAAGAAAAGACTGTAGTTTTTTTCCGGACCAGGTTGGATTATGCATTTATCTCCCAAATCTCCACATACATCCCCCTCTAAAATATTCCCTGTTATTTGTGTTTCAATACCGCTGAAAACATATTGAGTCTTAAAACGAGGGGAATCCTTTATTCGCAATTCAATATTGTTTTGGGGCTCTTCCGCTCTAGTGGTTTCGGTATCAAGAAATGACCAACGTAGATCATATAAAATATCATCATCGAAAAAAGCATAAAATTCTGGTTTAAACTTTCCTTTTGATAACAAGTGTTTCCCATACTGAGTCAACTTTATGTCCATCACTTCTTCTTTTCTATCAAAAAATTCCATAAGTTATTAACCTCCGCCTCCTGGTTCCGGTGCTTCTCGGATATCAACCTGAGCTTCCATCTTAACCAACTCTATTAATGAAAAGAAATCATATGGCCAATTATAACTATAATCTGGGGTAGTTTTTTCTGAATCTATATCAAATTCAAATTTAAATCTGGAGTCATCTGTAGAGTCTGCAGTTACTGCAAAATAATTCTTCTCTGCTCTTCTCTTAACCTTAAAAACCATCCACTTCATGTCTTCTGGAAATTCTTGAGTACCAAAAAATTCATTCCACCCAGTCCTATGCGAAATTACTGATTCATCTTTTTCCGGTGTCATTGCAATCTTTGGCATAATATTTTGCCATATGTCCTTAAGATCTTCTTTATCGAGAGTATGTTCAAATTCAAATATGTACATCACAAACGGATGAATATCGTAGTTTGTCACAAAATCCATATGTGGAGGAATAACATACTTTTTCATTTTATCAACCATATCATTTATTGACGGGCCGGTGTCGTTGTTGGTTATACCGCTGTTGCTCGGGTGGAAAAATCTTCGTGGGATTTTGAAAAACTGACTAGACATTTTGCTCCATGGGATCCCGGGGCCTACATTACTGGGTGCAAATGGGATTGCAACAATGGCTTCCGAAATAACTTTCGAATCAGCAAGTTTTCCAAGTTTTTTCTTAGATGTTGTTTTTTGCGATGCAAAACCGCAAACTTCTAGTAATGACTGCGTTAGTGGTTGTGGGGGTACCTGATGTACATCTTTAGCCACTTCCAATTGACGGCGGGATGTGATCACTCTACCAAATCGATAATTTCGGCCTGCCATGGGCGAAATTATCTTGCTTCTTTCTAACAAACCACCCACTGAGGCGATAGTTGGCGGAGGATCGACATCTCTTAAAGACAAATATATACCAGAATTTCTAGCAGGGAGTGTACCAGATTGCATCCACATTCCACGTGTGTAGTATGGCGGAGCAGCTGACGAAAAATTCAAATGTGGTGTTTCAAACTTTGGACTAATAACCCAAATATCATTCGACTCATCAGATGAATCTGCAAACGAGGTTGGTTGCTGAGTATCAGAATAGGTTATCTCTTTAGTTCTGGTTCTTCCAAATAAATTAATTGATGAGTTAACCTGCATTTTACTTACGCCCGCTAACTCAAATTCTCCAGGAACTCTTGCAACATTATCATTCAAAACCGTAGCATTAGCATAACTGGCGCTGCGATTTGGTTCATAAATTGTTTCAATTGTGGCGCCGCGAACAATTTCTTTAATAGAAAACATCTCTGGACCTAGCTGATCTGGTATCATATCTCTATTTTTATGCGGCGTAAATGTGACACGGGCCACTGATTCTCCGTAAAAATAAGGAGGAGTGTAGGGGGCATATGCGGGATCTTGCATATTATCCCACGTGTTATGAGTCTCGTGGTGGGCGCCTGCTGCAGTCCATTGGCATGCCTGTCCATAATGTATTCCTCTAGCGCTACCTGACCATACAGTAGGATAGTCGGCGTTGGTATTTTGATGAAATTTAGCATAAGGACCTTCAAACATAATCATATCTGGCGTCTTGTTCAATACGACATCCATAACATATGTTGTACCAGATGTCATCAAAAATGGACCCTTCTTAGAAGCAAAAGTTGTAAGTCTCTCGTCTTTGAGGAAGAATTTTGGAACTTCAGCCAAGAAATTGTGCATCGCCAAATTATATTTTATATCATGTTCTTTTTTCCAAATTGTATGAAAGTGTGGATTTTGATAAGAAGCCTGTTGACCCATCCAGTGATCAGTCGGCATTACAATCTTTGAAGCGCTTAATATTCCTTGATTAGTTGTGTCTTGTGACCCACCAAGAGTTTCCGGATGTTTGTGTCCCGGAAGATAAATTTCTGGTTGTAACAAAGCTTCAAAAGGTAGGCGATAATTATGAAATGAGCCAGTGGAGGGGTGAACATCATCTGCAGGGATCCCATGAAAGCACTCGGCGTAATTATCATCGTCGGAGTCTGAGATTCCAATTCGGACACCATAAGAAGCGGTTGAAAGAAATCCAGATCCAGAGAATTTTGTATCAGCGGAAGATGAAACATGAACTGAACCGGTAAACATTGGCCAATCAACAGCAATTCCTGATTTAATTGTGTTATACATAATTCCAGGAGCGAAAAATGGCTCGATTAATGTTTGAGTTTGTACAGCTTGAGGCATGCCGTGTGTCCATCCGCCAAGAGCTGATGTTAAGTGAGGTCCAAATGATTCTGAAAAGATGGAACCGAGTTGTAAGCATCTATTTACAGGGTAAAAACCGTTATATGGAAGAAGTTTTTTGATGCCTTTACATCTAAGTGTAATTTTAGAGGTTCTTGTCAGCGTACCTCCAATTCCACCCTCTTGCAAATAATCTTCTTTTATGATATCTACATTTTTAAGAAAATCAGAATGCGAATAAATTTTATAAAAACCCTTATTTGGAATATCGGTTTCTCCAGTTGCACTTTGAGAATGTATCGCGCCATCCAAAGATAAGAATTTGTTATTTTTTGCCAAAAATCCATTGTCTAAATAATATTCCATATGATCAGAGATTCTAAATTCTGGAACAATAGAATAATCTTTACCCATGGGCCTGATGTCATCAGAATACTCTTCATATGAATCATACCATGGCCCTTTGCCCATCTGGGCACTTGCGCTGTATTGTGGCAAGAAATGATAAAAGCCTCGGGCATTAGTGGTGGGCAAACCATTGGCATATTGTGCGCCCGGGAGAATGGCTATAGCACCATCTGAACCAACGTATGTATTCGCATGTGTGATATATTTTGCCCCATAAGATTGATGATACATATATTGTTGAGATGCAGTCAAATGGTCGTTGGTACCGTAATTGGTTGCACTAGAAGCAGTCATTTGAATTTTTGTGCTGCCCCAAAGTTCGCCAACAAGATTTATTTGATTTCGTCCGTCGTGTTCTCCATGGGTCCGGGAGAATCCATCAAGTCCGCCGTCCAAGGGCCACATACTTAAGGCAGCATGCTTAAGGTTACGATATGTTGCAACATGATCTGTTCCGGCGGTAAATTGATTAGCGGTCGTCGGAGAGACGCCGGCAACAGTGACCTGAGAAATATCATTAGTAATAGCAGTATTGCCTGCAGTTCCCGCAAACCCCTGCGTTAAGGTGATAAACTGAGCCCCATCAGCTTCCACGGGGACTGAGGATACTGTTATCGTTCCATTATGGCCATTTGCGTGTTCTATTGCGGCTTTAAGTGCTACCAAATATGCGCGTTGCTTGATTTCAGTACCAGTTAAGTCAACACTCACTGCTACACCGCCGTCCTCGTTGGCGCCGGCGGTACCTACACCGGTATCTGTATTGGCAGAATCACTCAAAACAGTGCCAGTAGCTGTTGCTCCATCTTCCTCCGCGTCAGTGATAACATATCTCTTTGTTGTACCAAGTGCGTCAGTAATTGTAATATGTTCTTTCTCAGACATACCGCTGTCCGCATCGCCGTCAGCAACTATTATTTTTACGGTGGCCAGAGCCCCATTGAAAGGCAAAGACTGCGTGTGGTGAGTTAGTCCAGTAGAAATTACATAACCCATAGAATTAAGTGCTTGTCCATCAGACCTAAGTCTGTTTGGAACTCTATCTCTCCAGAATGATCTAATCAGATCTGCTCTTCTATCCATTCCTTCAGGGCCCGTCCCTGCAGATTCTGAATAGTTTGTTCTACCTCGAGTAATACCCATGAAAGTGTTTTCCTCTCGCGGATAGACTATCTCTCTATAACTCAAATTACGAAATTTTAAAGCTCCAAATTCAATTTCTTCTGTAATTTCGTCATACATTTGTTGATCTTTGTTCGCTGCAAGACCCAACTTTGCATCCAATAATCCACCGCTGATAGGGAAATAAGAAGATTGGTTTCCAAACGTATGTCTTAAAATCACCCTTCTTCCAAATGGGCCAGTTACACCAAGTCCTCCACCTTCGGAGGCTTCGGCGGATGTGGGCGAGACAACATGCGTAAGTGGCTTATATTTACTCGTTACGGGAGACATTTGATAATGAGAGGGATTTTGATTACGCTCTGCATATCTCATAACTTGATCTCTCGTTGCGTCTTCCGCTCCTGGTGAAGCATTTAAGACGTTTGGGATGGCGGTTTTCTCGCCGGCGTGATGAGTTTTAAATCCTCTCTTTGTGCGCTCTCTTAGTTCGTCCTGTCTTCCCCAGGTAATGGATAGGATATTTTGTTTTTTATGATATCGCGCAACTGGATGATCGCCAGTTCTAATTTGTTTCCATGTCGGATATCCGAATACCCCTCCCCTGTTCAGAAGGATGGCATTTAGAGCCTTGGGTGCGCCGGCGGCGCCAACTGTATGTTCCGCTCTAATATAACCCGATGAAGCAGAATATAAATTTCCCGGGGTATTAAGAATTGGGAAACCAAGTTGATTCGTTGACGAAGTAATGTGTTCGGCAACAATTGTGTTCATTCCAACAAAATCTATTGGAAAATAATGTTTGAAATCATAATCTATGCCAAAAATTATATGCTGCGACGCATTTCCTGGCACATCACCTGATTTGTAAGCTCGCTGATGACTGGCGCTTGTAAATATAATTTCAGTTGAAGCCCCGCCTGCATTTGACCAGTTTGGCTGTTGATAACCATATGGCACAAAAGTTCCTCCCAAGCAAGATTGTGTAGGCTGATTGCCTAACACATGCGCCATCCTAAATGTAGTTTCTCCGTTGTTTCCAGATATCGTAACTGCAACGGCAGAAGCCGTGATCCAAGCGTACTGTAAATCACTTTGCGGAATTGGGTGTTGCAAAAACCAGTTATCGTAAAGAACCGATGAAGAATCAATTGGATAAGATACTGCAAGTGTCGCTGTCGAACCAGAGGCTTCTTCATGATATCTAATCATACGGCGGGGGTTTCTATTAACTTTATGATAAGAGCCCGTGATAAGATCATAACTTATTGCAAGCGAACTTGTAGGAAGAGCTTTCCCTTGTGTTCCGTCCGCTAATACAGAAAACCATGGTTCAAGCGTGGCGTTGTCTAAAGAAGCGCTTCGAAGACCAAATTTCTCACTATGTTGTCTATAAAATTCATCGAGAGGTGCTCTTACAGACATGTTTCTCCATGGCAAAGCATTGTAGACTGCAAACTCTTCAGCTGAATGATCTAAAGCGCCTCTCGACATAACTTCGGCTCCTCCGGGAGCAGAAAAATGTTCGGCTATAACTGATTTAGTTCTCGTATCTTCTTTGATATGAGCGTATTCGGATAGGGTCGTGCCGTCTGCTGCGAGGCCGGCGTCTCCACGATTGAAAGCGTATGATGATCTGTCTCTAAGATTGCGTTCTTTAATCCCTCCAACCATGCCTAAAACGGCTCCGGGGCAGCCAGGATCACATGGTAATTCGGGTTCCGGACCAGCTCCGGAGGTTACAGTCCGCCACCATAAATTATTTACATGTCTACCAGATGTTTGTAGAACTTGGTAATTTCTTTGATAATTTCCAATTTTTGTAACTTCAGCATTATAGCTCGCGGAGTTTTTCCAAGAGCTTGTAGCATACAAAACATTAGCAATATTTACTGGACGTTTCGCTCCTCTCCACCTAGTTCCTCGCGGCAAGATTGGAGTAAGAGCATTCGTATAATTATGATCCGCAGGTATAACTTCGACTGTTCCAGTGAACGGAGTGTCTGATGTGCCAATAAAAGAACCAGTTATTTTCTCGGCTTCATCAAGGATTCGAAGCCGGAAGCCTTCTGGACGGGCGAGTCTAGCGGAGGTAGATTTCGAATCATCTCCATCTAAAATTCTCGCATTAGCTCCGCCAACTATATTCAAGTCGACATGTCTATATTGTACTCCGCCAACATATTTTTCTGTGAATGGCCCCTGTAGGGTAGCGCCATACGTTGTTTTTAAAGGAATATCATTATGGAGATCTGTAATTTCTAAACCACGACTACTAGAATGTAAGTTGAACGGAACTGCTATATCGCCATCAATTATATGTCCGTAATCTGAAGTGTCATTTTTGTTTCTTACAGCAAACCTTGTCTTTCTTTTTCCAGTTTGTAACCCTTCGTATCCGGCGTCTTGCGGGCGGCGTTGCTCAAAAGGCGCATCATTGATGGTTTTCTGCTTTCTATCGAAATAGTTACCCGATACAAAATTGCTTGCTGAGATTTCAAGAAGATTTGACTGAAATGGCTCTAAGGCTGTTTTAGAATAACAATTATATTTTGCAGTATAGTCGTATCCCCTATCGGACTGTTTATATTCTAAAGCGTAAAGCTTGGTGAAATTTCTTTTTTCATAGTCATTGCCAGAGACTCTTGTCGTATAAATTCGTTTAAACGTATCTCTTTGCGTGTTTTGGTGTTCTGTGGAAGAACTATGTGCCCCGAGCCCGGGCTCGCCGGCTTGGGCTCTCTCTTTCCACCAAAATGGATTTTCGTCTTGACTGAGGCCAAGCGGAGGATGACCGTTCGACCAAGAATATTTTTGTTCACCATATCCCTTAATTCCTTGAGCAGAAATATCGCCATGGTTATCTAATGTTGGAAACTTATGCACATATTTATTTCTTTCCAAGACGTGACTTTCAATAACTGTCCTTATAGAAGGTGAAACGTCCGCTGAAAGTGGGAAGATTTGTTGGATCATGTCCGTAAGCGCGCCGTCAATCCACTTGTAATAATCTACATATTTCTCTAAGTCTGGCGTATTGCTAACTTTCTCGAAGAATATTCCTCTTAACTTATCTATTGCTTTGTATGATTGGCGGTATTTGTGAACTGGTTCGCCAATAAGATTGTGAAAGTCTTTAATTGAAGCAAAAATATTTAACATTTCTTCCGAAACTGTAGCATAAGGACTCTTCTCTATTGACATATAATAGTTTATTGGTCGCGACTCATATGTAAAGTTAACATCGTCTTGATCCCGGATTTCTACCATATCAGAACTAGCAATGGTTTCTATAGGTAATTGTTTTGCGGAAGCGACATAATGCGTGTCAAGCGACGCAGTTGTACTGGCTAAGAAGAATTCGCCTTTTCCAGGGTGATGTCTTTCTATATAATTGGAAAGAAATCCGAATGATCCTGCTACGCCTAATTCTGCAACGGTTGCAGAGCCCGATGATCGATCTTCAACAATAAATTCTCCACTTGAATCCGATCCGGTTAATTTTGAAAAATCCCAATGGATCGCAAGAGTTCTTGTTTCTGGGATATTTTTCCCAAACATCTGATTATTTGCATTCTGAAATAAGTAAGCACTTCTAAGTGGGTGTTCCGTACCGTAATTGTCCGGATCTTTAGCGTGAGCTTTGATAGCATCGTTTGAAAGATTGTGCAACCAATATCTAAATGAGCCAATTTTCACATTAGACTTGACGTCTACGGCACCCGTGAAATTTGTTCTATGGGCTCCAATATAAAATCTTTTTGGCGCATCTACCCAATCATGATATTTACTAAGAATATATGAAGAACTTACTTCAAATTCATTATAAATATGAGTATGATCAGCGTGGACTCCATAAAATTCAATCGAACCAGATGTGGCCACGCTCCTAGTTTGACCATGGTCGCCACTTCCACTTACTCCACTAGCCCATGGGTACGCTCCGGGCTTTACTCTCACTGCTAAATTCCATTTTTGATTGTCGTAAACATCAGAAAACAAAGGTGAAGTAAGGTCTATGCCAAAATAACTTGACGTCGCTCTGAAATAAACATGTGGTGTGAGGTTATCTTTTTTTACAGCGTACACTTGTATTGAGGCGCTATCTGGAGAACCCCAAGTTGTGTCATTCTGAGTGGTCTGCGCTGCAGCTCCAGAAGATATGGCCTCGTGTACACCGAACAAAGAACATGATGTCAAAGGTAAAACATTAAAGTGAGGGTTATTGTCTAAAAATTTCGGGAAAATAATTTCCGCTTGAAACGTATGCGCAGTACCGCTCAATATTTGATTTTGGCCGGCTCCAGATATAAAGGAAACAGAATTCCCAACTGTGCTAGAACTCATTTGATAAACTGTGGCGCCGGCGTGACTAGCATTAAAGAAATTGGCATACTTCTTTGCTTTGGATGAGTTTCTATAGTTGTCTTTTATTTCATGTGTTACATTGTTCGCATAAATATTTAATTTAATCAAATCATCATCAACGCCAAAACATCTAATTAAGTTTCTGAATGCTTTTTCTGTACCTTTTGATTTGTAAATGTAGTTTAAATTATTATATATATTTTGATAAATAAGGTTTTTAACATCATTTATGTCTTCGGAGAATAGTCTTTCATCATTTTGTAAAGAAAATTGTTCAACAACCGATGCGTCTGCAAATATTTCTGGCGCTACAAACCCGACTGAAGATAACATATTAGCTGCCCATGGGGGAGCTTTGAGGCTACTTGTGATATTTTGATAAACCGGATGTCCAATTTCAGGGAGAGATTTTATCTGTAACGCGAGAGTGTCAAAATAGCTCGACATAATTTGAGTTAACTTTAATAAGTGTTGCGCGTAATCAAAATCACTTGATCTAATCCACTCCGGCATAGTGTGGTACATAGAAGAAGGATTTTGCCCATCAAACCATCTTCCGTCACGGCTTTTAGAATGCCAAAGATCACTAACGTCTGGATGGTGAGAATAAATAATCGGATCTCTAAATTCGCTTGACGCTACACTTGCAGATACAATTGCAGAACCAGTGTTTCGCGATGGGGCAGTACTTCCTGAATATCCTGTCCATGCACCATTAGAAACCCTTCCAGAGTAATCTAGAGCCCTATTATCGATACTGGATGTTGTTGTTACCCCTTCGTTAAATTTGTAATAAACTCCCAGTTGCGTATTGGCATCATCGGTGTTAGCACCTCCGTAAACTTGCGTAAAATAATTTTTACCTATTTGTTCCGCATCTCTTGCCTCTTTCCAATATCTAAATTCATCGAGTGAGGCCGAAAGTTTTCCCCAGCCAAACATATGAGAATTAGCTTTTGTATTTAAAATTCCAACTTCTTTAAGAAGGGCCCCCTGTGACGCTGACGGAGCAGCTGCAAGGGCGCCTAAGTTCGCTATCAAATTGCCACTGACATATCCAACAGTACTGCCGCTCTGAATTTGATGATTTTGCTCTCCGTCGACATATAAGGTGGCTTGAATTTTAGTTCCTCTATTCTCAAACACAAAAGCATAATGATGCCATGCGTTATCAGCAACAGTTGATGTTGTTACTCCAGAACCAATTGACGCCGATGCAATACCAGTTGTTCCTGACATATAGGTAACATAAAAAGGAGAATCACTGGTTGTTGCTCCGCCATGGCCAGACATTTCAATTGTCAGTCTTCCATAATCGGCGCTTGAAGAAATCGATGCTGTCGTGTATACATCTAAAATAACTTCTTTTTCAGTTTTGGCGGCATCGAAATCTGCCTTTTTCATCCAAAATTCCACCGTATTGCCGTCACTTCCGCCTATTTTAAGATTAGATTCGCGATTTTTTGATAATTTGTAGACATTTGGCTCTCCAGTTTTAAAATTACCACTTACATCAGGGTTTGGACCACCTTTAATAAAAATATATTCATATGAAGCAGATGCGGGAGCACCATAGCCATAATTGTGCATAACGGCACGAGCTGCCGAGCCGGCGCTGGTGTCGTCGGCATGGCCATAAGTGTTCGACATCGTAACTTTGGTGCCCCAACCTGTGGATCCGCCGCCTTCCGCGACTGTGCCTAAATTTATGTACCCAGTTGTACGTGGGTATTCGTTTTCAAAAAGAAACAAGTCCAAATAAGATGAACTATTCACCCATGCTGTCTTCTCATAACGAGAGCCATCGTATGGGTAAGTCTTCCACACTCTCTTTATAGATTGTTCATAATATTCTTCAGCCGAACCGAATCTTACAAAATTACTAGCTGTTGAAAAATCGACATTTGGTAAAAATCTTTGTCTTTTTACATGTTGAGCTTCCATAAAGTCGCCAGACTCTACTTTTTTCCCAATTTTATCCATCGAACTCATCGATAGATAGGAATTATTTTTAAAATAATCTTTAGTACTCATGTTTATTCAACTCTAAATTTAAATATATTCGGCTGTTCGTGATACTGACCATTCACATAGTATGAAAATCTAAAACCATACGAATATCCATTCTCTAACATAGACATGTCAAAATCAAAATAATTCCCAGAAACATCAAATGATAATCTAGTATAGTTTAAATTGTCGGAACCCGTACCATATTGTACAACATCTAAATTATCTACTTCTCTAAAAATCTTATAATAAGCATCTTCGATAATCTTTGTGTCTACCTGAGTTGTTGCCTTAACATATAGGTTTGGATTCCAATTCTTTTCGCGAATGAAAAGCCTAAGCTTTGGCTCTTCTTTGCGATTGTAAGACGGTTTCAAGTTTGTTATTTTAGTAACATATTCTGGCGTTGGATTTATAATTGACGCACTAGTTTGTATTGGATCGAACGCCCCTGTGTGATAGACAGTCAAACTACCCAAAGCTGTACCCGCAGAGCCACTATACCACCGATCATAAACTACGCTCGCTGTAGTTTTGAGGGCAAAAGAAGCTGAGTATGTTCCGGAAGCGATCCAGCCGCCTGTTATAAGATTTTCATTTCCGAGATTTCTTTGAAGACCACTTCCGCTTCCAACCAAGTTATATACGGAAGCCGTTGTAAATTGATCCCCTCCGGAAGCAGAGGTATACAAACCAACATAGACTGGATCATATTTTCCGATATCTGGAAGATCTTTAAGTTGACCTCTGATATAATTGTATAAATATATTGTATTTAAATTATCTAAAACGCCCATTAATGAGCTGCTTGAATAAAAATTGCCCCTGTCATCTTTTGTCGACGAATCCCAACGAGCTTCAATATGCGGCCTCTTAAAGAAAAACTCTGAACCACTAGCAAAGAATTTTTTAGTATAATAAGATCTTTGCGCGCCATCGGTATTGTGAAGAATGGAGCCGGTTGTTGCCCCTGTCGAACTAGAAAAATAAGATTCTTGACTACTAGTGAAGTATACACCGACTCCAAAATTTTCCTTTCCGCCGACTGCATGTTGCGGACCGCCTTGCAACCATTGTTCCACCAAGGTGGTTATATCTGTTTCTAAATCTTCGGCGCCTTCAGCAAAGGAAACAGTATTAATTGGACTCGCGTGAAATTTTCCACCCTTCGTCGCCCAGGAATAGCTGGCGGACGCGTTAACCCAATTGGCTCCAGTGCCGCCCCTTGTCTCATCAGAATATTCATCCATATCAAGGCCTATACCCTCTTCCCATGATTGTGAAATAGGGGCCACTACCAATTTGAAATCTTCAGGCAATGTAAAAGGGTGGCGGGCGTTGAACATTCTCATATAAAAATTAACCGAACCACTTACAGGAAGAGAACCTGAATTTCTCGAGGCAGAAATTTCAGATACAGGAAACTTTATTAATATTCTAGAAAGCTCTGCCGAACCTGACGATGCATCGGTATATTGTCCGGGCGCGCCCTGGCCATAAATTGAAAACGTCTCTAAGGCATCCGCTTTTCCCATATTGGAGCCAGTTGCTCTACTGTTCTCAGATAAGCCTGGCTTGTATGCATTTGTAATAGTTGTATCTTGATCCGCAAAAAATCTTTTTATAGCCATTTATTTAATTGCCCCTCTAATGTCTTTCAGAGGATACTTAATTTCTAAAATATGATCTTCGGGGACTTGCAAAGTTGTCCCATCTGCAGATAAATGTCTCTTAATATTTATAGAAACATCAGAGTAATCCCCTCCTGTAAAATTGACGAATCTTACATCCAGAGCATCTACGGCACCCCTTGTGCCATTTAATACTTTATATGCGTCTGTTACATACATGGGTTCTCCAATATCAAGTTTTTCTCCATAGAAAGATCGTAACCTAGCCGATGCTCTTTCCAAAACATCAAATTTGTTTGCTGCAGCTGCAACCAATAATTTAAATTCAAGCCCAATATTAACAATCTTGGCGTCTAAGATATCAATCGTATCATTAATCATTTTATACCTATTAAGCCACATTTTTAAATTTTGTTTCAAAACTCCATTTTTTTCGCCGGATTTTAGAAAGTTGCCATCTGCATCTTGTGAAACCACATATATATTCAAATTTCGCTTAAACGAATCATGATCTTGCATAACGTTGCATCTTTTTATGGCTCCAAACTCAGAAGGCATATTATAAATTAAACTTTTATAATCTTGTTTTGTGACGGCTCTATTTTGTGATGCATAATTATCTTTAATTCTTTGTTTGAGTTCGGGCAACGATAAGTCGGGAGGGCTTCCGATAATTTGTTCCTCATTATTAACATCAAGACTCTCTATAACCGCTCGTTGTTTTGCTATATCTAAGTCCAGGGCGTCTTCAAAATCAAACAAGGCCTTGATTACCTGAGTGACCGACCCGGCGCCGGCGAATGCATCAGCGGCAGTATTTTTTCTATACACCACAGTCAAAGTTGTGTTTGAAGGAGCTATTCCAAATTTATCAGTTGCAATCAGGTTCGCTGGATCAAAAGACTTGTCTGATATGTAATCTTTTCCGTGCAACTGTAAAATAACTTTGCTAGGGTCTGCAACTGACTCTGAATACAATTCAGAATCTGAACCATAACCAAATTGTAAGAATGTTCTATTCTGTTCATGTTCTACCACAAATCTTCTGGGTACAAAAACAGGTTTCATTATTGCGGAAGCTATATTATTATCTGTGCCTCTATTTGGTACCGGGCTGTATAATACATTTTGAGAAAGATACTCGACTTCATAATACGCATGTCCTTCTGCATCATATACAGAAATTACGTCTGTTATACTTGGCGAACTAAGTTCCAGTCTGAGAAACTTTTGAAAATCATTAACAGTGATAAGTTCTTGATATGCTTTGCCAGAAATCACCTGGCCGGATGCTCTTATTGCAAATTCTGTTGGGGCACCCGTTTCAGAATTCGCTTTCGCAACCACAACTTGATGTTCCGAAAGAGAAAAATCAACATTTTTGGTCAAAGTAAATATTGAACCGTTGCTTCCAACAAATTCCGTTCCTTTTTTCAAAATAGGCATGTAATCTGAATCAGGGCCAGTGCCGTTGGTGTTCGAGGGTACCAGCACATATAGATCAACTATACCTTGTGAAGCGTACCCTGAACGGAATTTATAACCCATCATCTTTCCCAGTCGCACAACATTATCAAACTCATAAGCTGTGTCAATAAATGTTTCGTTTGCTTGATAGTCCAAGTAAAATGATAGAATGTCGCCAATATAAGCTACAGTGTCAAGCATTAATGCTCCGAAGGATGCATCATTAAAATCTTTAAAAGTTTCCGGATAATATCTTTTTGCATATTCAACTAAATCATCTTTAATTGATTGATAATCCCTACTGGTGTATTTTATCGACGTAAGTTTTTTTGACATAACCAACTATCCTCTTTTGAATAATTAGTCCTCTTCTAAAGATATATCTAGTTGATCTTGTAAATTTAGAGGCAAAACGGAATATGTTATGGACATGTAAAAACTATTTCCGTCGACTTCATATTGATTAAGGCCTGGTGGTGAAAAATAAATGTCATGAATTTCTAAAAAAGGCATATAGCGCTCTGTTTGTTTCAAGATTTCCGACTCTACCGAGGAACGCAGAGCGTCGTCATCTTGTTCAAACAAAAAACTATACAAACCGACACCAAAATCTGGATCCATCATTCTTTCTCCACGGACTGTCAATATCAAGTTTCTAAAATTTTGTTTTACTGCGTCTGCATAGGTTTTATTAAGTTTATACCCAAACGTCCCTATGGTTAGTGGTATATACGGTGATATTCCCGCGAATTCAGCCATTTTTTAATTCTCCAAATTATAATATACTAATTAGAGGTCAGGCCGGATAATCGCCGCCGCTGCCTCCAGACTTTCCTCCAGATCCACCAGATCCTCCGCCAGAATCTCCTGATCCGGCTCAGGAATCATCGGAGTCGTCGTCACTAATCCCAAATATCGCCATCGAATTTTCTACTGTCTCCATGACGCCAGCAATGGCGTCTTTTGCCTGCTCAGCTTTTTCCTCCTGCGCCGCTTTGAGGGCGGCCATGGTGGCGGCCAGTTTTTCGTCAGCGAGGTCATTTTCGGACAACATATTCATGATGATAGCGCGCGTTTTGTTTTGGGCGAGGAGTTCCTCCATATCTAGATGCCCCTTATCTGCTACACTCATAAGTTGCGAAAGAATAGAAGAAGTTTTATGAAATGGATTCTCAAAGTCTGGAATATTTTTGCTATAGTTAAAAATATTATAAATTCCAATCATTCCCAACATTCGCTTCAGTGGGAAGACGTATTCAAACAATACTTTAAAATTGTCGTTTTGTTTCATCTGTGCCCAAAGCTGTTTTTGAACAGTTCCGCCGGCGCCTGGTATTGTTGTGTAATTAATATCTGATACTGTTCCCTCTGCTGGTTGCTCGATCTCAAATACAGGAATAGAAAATATTTCATATTGTTCTGAAATTTCTTCGGATAGGGCCATACTTGTACCCTCTGGCGCGAAAACCTCAAGTCCAAAATCTACCGGAACTTCTTTCATGTAAAATGCTTTCATCTCTTTTATTCTTTTAAGCTGAGAGGTGTGAGCTGGAAGGTTTATTATTACTTCCGAATCTTCAACAACATCCCCACTTGTTTTATCATATTCAAGGAGGGTACCTTGATCTTCGTGGCGCGCGGAAGCCAAGGCCGGTTGGGCATAGAATTTAATCTCTTTTTTTATCTTGTCTAGACGATGATTCTCTGAATGGTTTGAAAAGACATATGAGAGTCGGAGTCCATATTTGAGTTCTTCTGCATATTCTTGTATTGGAACCTCCACAAGATCTTGAGCCCACTCCTCTAAAACCGCAGGGGCGCTCACTTTATGCTCCGGTGGGACAAGAAGCTCCAAGGGGCTCAACCCCCCTAATGTATTCGGATCGAAGACACCTTCTTGATCCGCTGGTATTTGTTTAATGACAGGGGAGCCATTTTTGTAATAATTCAGGGCATGAAAAAGATCGGTGCCAAAAAATAGACCATGAATATCATTATGGTGATCACCTTCGCCTTGTGACGCGTCCACCTCTTGAAAGACCGTCTCTCCCCCGACTGATCCCCAGCCGCCCAGCACACCGCCAACTATATGTTTGATCTCCTTCCAATATGGGCCTGCTACATAATCAAAACTTCCCAAAAGTGTACCTAAAAATCTATTATTGAATCTTCCAGTGGGGCGTTCCCCTGACGCGATATTATTAACAGGAAGCCCAGTTGCATCGAAACCGCCCCATTGCCACGAGTCGTGGTCGGCTTCGCTTTCATAGAAATAAAGATCGGATTCGTTATCGTGTTTTTTCCCGGGAACTTTAGGCTCACTCTCTATTTCGCGAGACACATCCCCGCCCCTTGGGCCAATAATATCAGCTTTTGTATGAAAGAGGCCATACACTTGTCCTTCAGGAACCATATCTCTTAATTCTTGTTCTGTGAATAATGTTTGACCCCCTTCGGAGATCAGGCCTCCATAATAAGTGATTCGAGGCCATGCATCTGCGCCGAATGCGGTATCTTTTTCATCATGCCATAAAGTTTTCGGCGTGTCGGTGGACCAATCTATCACTATTGCATAGCCAGATTCGTCGGTTCCCGGTTTTCGGTGCATCATATGCGCATTCCAGTCGTTGGTAGATAGCTCATAAGGATCTATATAAAACGAACTATAATCAATATTGGGAAATTGCGTTATCATTTTCATGATATGAAGTTTATAGGCTTTCATGCCCCCCTCTGTATTCATTTGTGCTGTGGTAGGTACCATTCGGGTCATCATATTATTATATGTATATCTCGTATAATATCTAAATGCAATTCTAATCAAGTCTTTTTCCGGAATCCAATCTTCAGCAAATTCTTCATAAAGCGGGTCGGGTGCCTTCAGCGAGAATGCGCCTTGCCCGATGATTGTCCCGGACCAATCCTTCAACGGGTGCCTCGCCGGGCGGTAACCGGTGCCGGCGTAGTTGGCTACATTATTTCTACCATACCATCTAGTTACAAACTCCGGTAAGGCGTCATCAACTTTTCTACCTTTTGGCCTATCCGATTTCCATGGTGGTACAATATAATCTTTGTTAATTCTTCTGTTTAGGCTTTTGTCTATATAAGCTCTTGCATCTTCAGTTTTATGGACTTCATACACATCATAAACTGTATGCCACATTATTCCAGCGTTGCCCCTAGAGTGGTCCCAGCGGCTAGAATAGCCTCGCGCATCTTCATTGCCATGGGATTTTTTTAAGCAATTCATTGTTTCCATAAGTGCTATCTGTCTTTGGACTTCTACCGCTCTTAAAATTTTGGCACCTTCGGCGCCGCCTAGCGCGACGCCTTCGCGAGCTTTTTCTACTAAAGCTTTTTTAAATTTTACCGGATTAAGTGATTGTTGCCAATCAAAAACAGAAGGGTCTTCAAACAAAGGGCGTTTAGTATCTTGGTTGACTTCAAAAAGATCTTCATATACCTCTGTAAATTCGCCCGGGCTGAGATAGGCGTCTGTTTGGCCGGGTCTTCCTTTATACTCTAATGGGAATTTTTTTAGCTTAGCAATAAAACTCTCTATATTTTTTTGTTTTTGCTCGTTTCCCTCCACCTTCAATATATCCGTTAATTTTTCTGTGAGTTTTTCATATTCATTAAATTTTATTCGAATATATTTTTCCAAAATAAAGCCAGATCTATTTTGTTTCATTGAACCTAATTCATTAGCACGATCATATAGTCTAGGCTCAGTATAAAGATGTTGATAATATTTGTGCACTATGTCCTCGCCGGCGTGATGGACCAAAATACCTTCTCCTGGCCAAAGTGGAGCCGTGGGATCGTCGCCCATAATTGGATGATGATCGACATTCCTCTTCTTGCAAAACTGAGATGTTCTTGGTACACTGTAAACTTTAGGACCAGCAATCATAATTGTCAAATCGTTTGTCGCATCAGAAGCTTGAGAAGTGTCAAAAACCCCAGACAAAACACCATTCAATTCAAAAGCTAATTCCGAGACCATTTCATTTATAGTAATTGTGCTGTTTCCATATTCTTTCACAATGGTGTCAAACATGTATTCGTTCGAACTAATCACGTTGGCAAAAAACGATTGCATAATATCTTCAGAAATAATATCACTAATTTTGAAGGTGCCTGTAACCAAAACCATTTTAAGTGCTTGATCAATAATATACAACTTAATCATCGCCTTAATTGCAGCAGGGCCATAATTTGAATCTTTTTCCCATTTATCTACGCCTTTGCGGGCCGGCGGCCATTGAACAAAAGTCTTAACAACGTCCGGTATACCTTTTTCAGATTCAGAAGCGAACTTCTTCCATTGTTCTAGCGCGCCTTTTTTAACTTTTGCCAAATCATACATATTCGTACCCACTAAACTAATTTCAAAAGTTTCAAAACTAGTTTCAATAACCTTAAGCATGTGTCTAAGTGTTACTCGAAATGCATCGCCATACAATCTGTATGCACCATATTTATCAACTTGCTGTTTAATCATCGCATAAATTGGGCCGCCATCAGAGGCATCAGGATAAGCAAGGTTAGAAGATTGTATAACATTCGCAAGAATTTTTCTATATACTTGAGGTGCCAACGGACGATTTTTATTATAGCCTGCTAGATCTACCGGAGACATTTTATATATCCCATCTGGATCCATCAAAATTTTTCTGGCCTTTGCAATATGACGTTTTCTTTCCTTTTCTCCTGTATCTTCGGCCGGGAATGGCGATGGTTCAGAAATTTTTATATGATTGTTATTTTCGTATTCTACAATTTGATCTGGTCCATTTGATGATACGCCAGCCATCCGCACTTGGTATCGATCATTCAAGCATCCTGAGCCGGGGGAGCCCGGGCCAAACTCACCACCAATGTCATCAGCATGTGGTGGTAACATAGTATACACAACCTCTAGTATAGAAGGCTTCGACAATTCTTTAAGGGCTTCATCACAATGGTAGGTACTCCATGGTGTTGGACGATCAGATCTTCGAAAAGATACAGCCTTGCCAGTGTCCGGATCAACTGTCGATGGAATATCAAGTATATCGCCGCCAAATCTATTGCCTAGATCTTCCAACACATTATCACCAGTATAATACGCGTCTTCTTCCCACCACCACATGCCTGTGGGGCCGTGTTTTTGTTTTTTCTCTACGTATGCACGCTCGTAAACAACTTTTATCTTTCCCGGAGGATCAGTGTTAACTGATTCCAAATAGACAAACTCGCCATAATCCGTACCATTGTGATGGTATCCTCCTAGTTTTTTTATTCCTCTTTTATAATATTTGAATGCCTCTATTAAATGGAAACCTAAAAGTGGCGGTTCATGGAGTCCCAAAATTTTCTTATCCTCACCAATATCCCAATTCCAAGTTAAGAGTTGTACAGCCGCTTTTATTGGCTTTCCCGTAGCCCATTCCGCTGGTGGGCGGTCTCTCCATCTATCATCAGGGCCTATTACTCCAGGCCATTTTTTATCTTGAGTTCTACTAGCTAGCTTTTCAACAACTTTTGTCCACGTATTGATTTTGTCATAGACGGATTTGCCTGGCGCAGTGAGGGTACCAGCTGTTCGCGACCCATAAGAATGACGTGGAAGTTTAGCATCAGAGTTTCCACGAGCGACGTCTGCGCCCCGGAATACAGCTGTGTTTTCACCAAGTGCTAAATTCCAATCTTGTTCACTTAATTCTAATGGGTCTTTAGCAAATGATGAAAAATGGTCCGGGCGGTCGGCTTTCAACCTTAATTTTGTCTCATCTGCTAGTTCAGTAGTTTTCCCTGTGTAATCATTATATCTTGTGTAATATCTAAATGCAATTCTAGCCAAATCATCCTGCTCATCGGAAGTTAAGTTTTCCAATGCCGCGACATAATTGTCATATCTTGTAATATTATTTCGCCCCCAATGGTCCGACTTTGAGTCCCAACTATACCTATAGTTTGCCCACCTGCTTGCAAACAGATTTTTACCGGCCCGTTCTTTTGTGTCGGTAAGATACCGGCCGGATACCATAAATTCTTCAAGGCCATTATACCATTCCCATTCTCTTTTTCTTACAGAAACGGGGGCGCCGGATTTTCCTTTATAGTTGTCAGCAAAATAAGTATAGCGCTCTGGGGAGTGGGGTCCGTGCGTTGCAAGGTCTTGTTGACTTTCATCCGTGCCATCACCAAAAGTTGTTTTATCTACTAAAACATTATGTACAAAATCTTGCTTCAGGGCATTTATCAATTTTCTCATTAAACTTGTCTGTCTTTTAATTGATGCACAAATAGACGCATTTGAACCATATGGAGAATTAACGTTGGCTTCAACCTTTAGTATATAATTATGGTTTCTGTTCAATTTTTCTGGTTCATAAGCGCCAAACAACTTTTGCTCACCGAGGGCTGCGTTTTCTTGCCTCATCTTTTCTAGAAAGTCTTCACTCAACGCTATACTAGAATAATTTTGAACCTCTGCTTTAAACATCGCCTCGGCGGCGGCGTATGCCCCGTCAATCGCTGCTCGAGCGCCAGGTTCAAGGCTCATAATTTTAGCTTCCATTACGCCCGCATTGGAAGAGGGATCAGAGATTCTTGCGCTGCCTCCCTCGATCATGACATCAAGCATATCACTAATAACTCTTCCTTGCTCTTTTTTACGCAAAACAAGTTGCTGCGCTATTTTTTTGGTCGACATACCTGAAGCCCTATATTTTTTAATGAGGGCGATATCTCTTGAAGTTAATTCTCCAAGCTCACACAAATCATCATAACTTGGAATATCGAAGACCGGCTCATCACATATAGAGGTATCTACTAATTTACTAGTTTTATCGAAAAAGTCTATAACCCTGCTTCTCTCTGATAATTTTTTAGCCATGTAAGGGAATTCTGATTCTTTCTTCTCGGAAAACTTGATTACTTTATCAATTACATTCTTTGTTGTTTCGGTTTTATCTTTTAATGCCTCCGTCAACAATATACAAATCTCATCTCTCGTTAGAGACGCATATAGTTGTGTAAGAAAATCACCCTCCCCTCCTGTCAAATTACTAAGCGCTTCTCTTTTTTCAGATGGAAAATCATCTTCAGTGCCGAGTTCTAAGTTGAAAGATGCATCATCTTCGGCACAATATTCTAGGATTGCCCAAATGGCTTCTTTAACAGGCAGGGCTACGTATTTGAAAATTTGTTCCATTAACCATTGTTCTGCCCTTCTTTGTGCAATTTTCAACAGATAATCAAGAATTCCCTCAAGAAGAGATTGTCGTTCCGGAACTTTTATCGATTGTCTACAAGGATCTTTTTTTGGAACTTTTGGATTTTTGAAGATGTCTTCTTTGTCCTTCTTTTTCATCCTTTTTATAAGATTCCAAAGTGCTGCGATACCAGCAAACGGTCCAAAAGCTATAATTTCACAAAGCCATCTTTTTGTGTCAGTATCGGTTCTGCTCATAAACTGATCAATTGCTGCAGAGCCAGTGGTGGCTCCACCCGGACCAACGTTATCTGCAATCGCTCTTCTTAGTTCAGCAGTAACTAATCTTGGACTAACTCCAACAAACTCTCCTACAGGGCCAAAACTTCCATCATCCAAAAATTCAACCAACTTGTTTAGGCCGCCATCTGTACTGTCATTAATTTGTTTGAGAAGTTTCTTACACATCATATTAATCAAATCATCTAGTGAATAACCTAAACCCATACATACCATCATCTCCGCAATAAGAGTTGGCAGATCGATACTATTTAACACAAAAGCGTATAAGTCATGTAAATTTCTAATTCTATCTGGATTTTTAGGAAGACTTTGAAAAACCAAATCGCCCACATAATCACTTGCCTTCATGTTTTTTCGATCAAGAATATACTGAACGGATGCGTCTGAAAAGAACTCTTCTTCGGATAAAGAATCAAATTTTGTTTTTAATGCTACCCAATCTTTTTTCCACTTTTTCGCACCCAACAATATCTCCGCCACATTTGGCTCTTCGCCTTCTTTTCTTAGTGTATTGGCTTCTTTAACAGGAAGGGGGCGGACGTGCTTTTTTACAAATTCATCTAGAGTTGGCGCATCTTCATTTTTTGCCAAAGGTGAGAGATTACAATTAAGGCCTGCCATGGCCCCGGGGCCGCCTGGAGCGGAAAGGAAATCTGAACTAAGGCCATAACTTGATATGAGTATATCAGTTATTTGTTTTAGTGCTCTAACAAAATGAAGCGTTCGCGGTCTATCAAATGGATAACTAGGGGCATAATACCCCTGTAATTGAGAGGCGCCCCATCCGTCCATTCCGGATAAAGACATGGGACCATTATCGTACTCCGTGTTCGGATTATAAGTTCTAGGGCCTATTTTTCGACCAAGGATACCTCCGGGACCATATATCCCCTTTGTTAAAGGAATCAGATCGCGGTCTGCCCATGCTTTTTGTGATCTGTCTAGATTACCTTGAGCCATGGCAATATAGTCAATAAGTGGTACTTCTTGCTCACCTTCTGGTGTTCGGCTATCTTGCGGCATCGCCAAAAAGGCTAGCTTTGGACCTGCATTAAATCTTATTTGAAATGGCACGGAGGTAGAAGAATCGTTCAGGGCAAAAACATCACCAATTTGTTCAGAAAATTCAGTTAATGCTTCTATTTCTTCTTCAAGATCAAGAATAACTCCACGATAAGTCGCTAAAGTCGCGGTGCCCCAACGGTTTTCGCTTTTTATTATGTACACATTTGGCCCAATATAATAAAAATCACTTACTTCTAGTTCTTCGTGATATTCAGTCAGAGCTTGCTTTAGCAAGTCTATCCTTCTAGAAAATGCAATATAGCTAGTGAAGGTGACAGACTCTCCTTCAAAAACTGGCTTCCAGTATTGTCCTCCGCCTGGTTGATCTGGGTTGATGCCCGTAAGATCAAGAGTTCCTTGAGTCTTATCTTCTTTTTTATATGTTACTGTCGTTAATGTGGAGGCCTCCGGAGTCCAATTTTGTAATAAGTTTGGGGGCCCGTCAGTGGAATCGTCCCAACTGCCATGTACGTCCTCGTATCGCATAGATACAAGAAACCGAACTTCCGATTCTGCATTATCAGGAGGTATATAAGGTGAGCCCAAAACACACGCTCTCTCTGCAATTCGAAAATCAGGCGTTTCGACGATAGAATTTGGGACCACCATTTTAAGTGTCGTCCCACCAGCGCTAACTGTCATATCGTCATAATGTTGGTCTAAAGTCAAAGCATTGTTTTGTGGCGGATCGTCACCAGGTTTCCACGTGGCTGCATCGGCTGTCGTTACAATTGGATCTGAGCCCGGGGCGGCTGTTCGCCATGGAGTCAATAGTATATCTGTTTTCCCTGCCCATTGAACTAATATGTCTGAACCTACATGTCTTGCAAGGTTGTTGGCATCGATATGCCAATCTTCAGAATTAGTAATGTCCGAGATATAGTCTCCATAAAATGATTGAATTTTACCATCGGAGTTCTTTTCCACACTAACAACAATAGAATAATTTAAGCCATGAGCGCCGAATTTTCCACCCTTCATTTTTCCAAGATGTTGTAATTTCTCATAAGCAGCCTGATGATGTGGTCCAAATATTCTATCTTCTCCTTTCGGACCTAAAAGATGAGTGAGGCCTTCATTACTTAACTCTTTATAAAAATCCTTAAATACAAGGCCAGGCGGTGGTGGATACTTTTTCTTGAAACGGCCTCGTTTATCAACGTTTAAATTAGGTTTTACTTTCTCTTCTGGACGTCGGTTGGCAACAAGAGCGCCTGCTTCCTCTGAGGCCTGCGGAGGATCCTCACCTGGCTCCGGGATTGGATCCGGAATGGTGCCGCCATGGCCGTTAGTTATATAGCGTCTATGCTCCTCTTGAGAGATTTCCCTTAAGTCCCTATCTACAAAGGGAACAAAAGGTTTCATTTTTGTCCAATCTCTTGCCATTTAAGTCGACCTAACGTTTGCGCTAAAAAGATATTTAGGCTGTCCCGGATCTATTAAATAATTAAATTTTAGACCGGGGATATTCAGATTTTTTATCCCTGACATGTTTGCACCAATTTTGCCAAGCGAGATTGATGCTGCGAGGCCGGCCGCTACACACTGTACACAAGGATCAGTCATTCCTGGAGCTGTAAATGCTGATACTGACATTGTGGCTCCAAAAGGCGTTGGTAGAGGAGCTGAATAGATTCCCGGCATGCCCGGGGTCGTGACGGGTGAGGGGGGAACAATATGCACGTGGCCAGCCATCGCCTGATTCATCAGCTGGCATGCTAAAGTGAGGTTCGATATTTGTGTCACAATATCATCTATAAGTCTCAGAAGGCCCTCGGAATACATGCCTTCAGTATCTTCCAAAGTGCCGCAAAGAAATTTTTTCAGACTGTCTCCCAACACCAATGGCTGTAGACCATCATTATTATTGTCCGCTATAAAATCAATGTTAGCGATTCCATCATTCGAACTTTTAGTATCATATTCATCTACAGAAGACATAAACTTTATACCCCCTGCACGACTTTGAAACCTTAAACTATCTGCTTTTAAAACGGCGGCCGAACGATCCTTAATTTTGCCAAAGCTACCATCACTGCAATAAAATTCATCGTCAACATCACATTTTTCACTAAGATAAAAAGTGGCACCATCCAACTTATTAGAAGGATTTGCCATCATAGCTTCACCATTATTATCCACCTCGGGAGCTGGCTTTCCGGTGGCACCTTCGTAGCATGACAGCGGCCCGGCAGTAATTCTTATAGCAGAGGCGTGGGTATCTGATCTCTGGCTTCCGATGCCGCGATGTCGATCTGGGCCCTTTATTATTCTAATGCCAGCATGAACAGACATATCTTCATTCGGCGCGGTTGGAGTACCTGGTCGAGATTCTATTTGGGGATGCCCGCCTGCGGCGCCCGGTATTGGACCACCCGAACTTTTACCTCCTGGTGGCGCGCCCTCGGTGACCGCTTGCGCTCGGCCGGGGGCGACTCCGCTCCTGGTAATTTTTTTCCTTCGTCTCTTACTCATTAAATGTTTTCATTCCTTTATTTAAATAGCTAAAAAATTAATAATTTACAAGCAAAGACTATCATACCCCTAGGTAATCTAGGCCCATCTCGCTGACGATTTTTTCAGTTCCATCGGGGACGGGTGGCACGTTCAGCGGTTCTCCCGCAACCGGAACCTTAATCTTTCTTAATGCCTTATCGTTTTTGCCTGATTCGACTAATGCATTCATAACAAAAGCATATGCTTGCCTAGATCCATTACCAGTAGCGCGGAGATAACAATAAAGTTCCACATGAGATGCATCAGAGTGAGTGCTCACATGTCTATGTGCTATGATGCCAGAAGCGTTTTCTGCATTATTTGGAATATTCCCATAAGTAAATGTTTTGCCTTGAACAGACATAAAGCCAATTTTAAGTGTACTAATATTTGATGCAAGTTGATTACAGACTTTCCAAACTGCTTCCATTTGCACTCGGGTTGCTAATATAAGTGTGTAGCCCCTGTACCATCCCCCTAGTTTAACTGCTTTAAAATTACCTCCGTCTTTCTCGCTGATCGGCAACTTTGATCTAGACGGATTTAACACTTCGATAGCTACAGAAACTGCATTATATCCTCCTGCGTGATCATATCTCCACTTAAGAGGATCTCCGTGTTGTTCTATCCCCCCTTGACGATCAACGGTAAAGTGGACGCCAAGATTTTTCTTCTCTAGCGCCCCATGTGTTATTTTCCTGCCGCCGTCAGGTATTTTACCCTTGTCGAAAGCTTTCCAACCTGCTGCTGATTCATGAATGAGAATTACAGTTGGCGATTTTCCACGTTTAGAACCGCTTTGTTCCCCTATTCTTTCTTTATCTGGATTTCTTCTTATAAATATTTTACCCGGCATAACCTTGGCTCCAAGTGTCCCTGCTGGATAAAAAGAAGAAGGAATGAGGCCGGCGGCAAATGCACCACCATTTTTGAACTTTTCCATAGTCGAGGCGACGGCGGCATTAACTCCTGCTGCGGCTGCAGCAAGCGGGGCTTCGCCAAGTTTTCCTAAATAAATCGGGCCGCGCTTTGTAGAAGGATCCATAAATCCAACCTTAATCGGTGTCAACTCGCCAGGAAGATCTGGAGCGGCAGCTGACCCAGCCTCAAATTCCGACACGTATTCGCGGCCTGATCGCACACACAAGGCAATTGCTGCAATGTCGTGCTTGCTGGTTGGCATAGGGCATGCGGGATCAAGTTCTGGAGAATAAGCTATGACTCTCATAACTGATTTACTTTTTCCATCAAATAAAGAAAGAAGACCCCAAAGATTCTGTGGCCCATGCTGTATTTCTTCTTCAATCCAAGCCTTCAAACAAATCGCGGGAAATTCACTTGAGTTATTGTATACATTAGAACTAAAAGTCTCCACCGCAGCGTCGCGATTTAATGTTTTTGCGCTTGTGTCCCACTCGACCTCGCGGGTGATGAGGGCCTTATTAACAGGCTTTAAATCGCCTATTCCAAGCTTGGGTGTAGAGACGGGTGGTTCTGGTTCGGCCATTTACCCGGCATCCTCTAACATTTCAAATAACTGAGCCTTGTCTTCTTCGGAGAAGTCAATCGATTTATCAACTCTTTTTTGCATTAATGCTACAAGTTTAACGAGTTGTTCGTTTGAGCGCTGTAAAGTTTCTACATATTTGGCAGCAACTTGCCCAACTTTTTCATGTCTAGTTTCGTCGCCTGAAAGATACATCATAACATCTTTCAAAAGAGATTTTGTTACGTCTCGATCCTCTTTTATGTTGTCTATAGTCTCTTGCATATATTTGTCGATTTCTTTCATTCATTTATATCTCCTCTAATCCACTCATAGACAATATGGCAATTAATCCAGGAAGCTTCTTTCTTACATAGATTCCTGAAAATAAAGTCTCTGTTCTTCCTCCAACATAAGAAACAGCTGCGTCTAAATGTTTACTAACCATCGGATCGGACGCCATTTCTTCTGTGATAACAAGCAACATTGTTCCTGTTTTTGGTTTTCCCCTTGGGGGAGCACAAGGTGATCTCTGCAAACAATTTTGAAATATTGAGGCGCCAAGATTTGGATCTTTAGGATTGGAAATAACAGTTGTACCTATGAACGTTCTGCCATCTTGTTTTAAAGTCCTTTCCAGATCTTTGGAATCGAAAGTTTGTATAGGAGACTTCTCAGAAGCCAGTTTAAGAATCTGAGAAAATAATTTTGCAAATGTTTTATTGGCGACTGGGAACATGTTTAATATCCCTACTTTTCCACGCAAAAGTTTAACTTGTCTTTCATTATCTATCACAACGTGCGGGTAATCCGCAACATCATTTAATAGTGACAAAGCATTTTTCGCAATTGTTGGATTCAATAATTCCTGCGCAGAGGGCCATGAAACAATATAAAACACTTTTCCTTCTGCCTGAACTGATTTCATATATCTATCAAAAACATTATGTAAAGATGAACATGCACTTCCGGTCCCTCCTCCTCCGCCGGCTAAAACGAACAACCAATCAACTTTTCCTAATTTTGTTCTTAAAGCATCTTCGACGACAGCACCATTATTTTCAAACACTGTTTTCCCAAATGATATATCTTTAGCAACTCCGTCCGCATCAGGGATCAAAACTAGATGTTTTGGATCTATATTGCTTGGCTGATCCTTTTCAGTTGTATTAATGAGCAATGTTTTATTAAAACCTAAATCTAAAAATGATTTTGCCATTTTTCCTCCGCCGCCTCCGACTCCAACAAAAGCACAATTTAAAGCAGAAACTGCAGAGTTCTCATCTAATTGTTCTTCGTTGCTAACTTCAACTGTATCTCCGTAGTGATCTACAAAATCAAAATCATCATCTTCGTAAACCTCTTCAAGTTCATTATTTTCTTCAGTCATGGTAAACTCTCCTATATTGTAATTAGGAATTATCTATATTTTTCCTTTATCCCATTCTTTTTTAAATTTTCTATATCGCACTCTTAATTTATTAAGATTGTTGACAACTTGTTTCGTGTTAAGTCCTGTAAGTTCTCGCATATATAAATACACCGCTTTCTTATTAAAGATCTCAATATCTTGAGAATTTTGTAAAAGAATTTTTACCGCCTCCAACACCTTTCTCTCGTTTGGTCTTAATTTTTCTTCGGTCCAATAATCAATTTGATGCCAAAGGTGTTGCCAAAATTCCACCTCTTCTCGGGCCTCGCTATATTTGTTGTTTGTGGACATATATGCATATTCGGTGTCTTTTGATAAATCGTCAAACTGTATCTCTCTTTTATATTGAAAATTTGTCCTTTTTACTTTGTGAATAAACCAATTTTTTGTTATAACGCTAAAATAAGAAAAAGCTTTAGAGCCACGGTCCGGATCATATTTATCAAGAATTGTTGTTAACCATATCTTACATTCATCTCGCAAAAGATCAATATTGGGAAGAGTGGAAAACTTGTAAGTAAAAACAATCTTATCGACCATCTCACTAAACGCCGGCTGTATCAACCCCACATATAACTCTGTTCTTATTTTGTTATCGTTTGTTTTAGCATATTCAACAATAGCTTCTTCATGTATTTTTGTAAAATAATATCTTTTTGTTCTAGTCTTTCTCTTCTTCAATCTCTTCCTCCTCGAATAGAGAATAAACATCATTGTGATGTTTTATATCATCGACAACAGATTTTGAATGTCGCAAAAGGCCTTTCAGAGTTTCATCACCGTAGTATGTTTCTAATTCATAAAGATTCTCTAAATGGCTTGAAAAGTTTTCAATCGCTTCTAATAATAGATTGGCGTTGTCAGATATAAATAAAAGTTTTCGTATGGCGTATATCGCATACCATAGCAAAACAGCATTTATTAGCAGCGATAACGCCAATATCGTATATAATATCATGTTTTAAATTCTTTTTTCTTAAGATTCTTTTTTTCTTCTTTGATTTCTTCTGTTGTTTCTTTGATAAAATCTTTTACAATGTTGCCAGCTTTTTGCGTGCCCTTTTTGTTAATTCTAATTGGAAACGGCACTCTTTTCAATGCGTCTTTTGTGTCGCATTCTTCACAGTGATCTAAATTTTCTTTTATAGAATGTACAGTCTCAAATTGGTGCTTGCAATTATCGCACCTATAAAAGTAGCGAGGCATTTATCACCAATCCTCTTCCTTTGGCATGATTATTTCTTCTTCCTCTTCTACGTTTGCCAATCTAACAACGGGTGGGTTCAAAACAAACAATTCTTCATTTTGTGAATCAAATTCAAATTCTTTTAACATGAAAGTAATATCACTTTGTTCTAAAAGGCTCTTCTGAAGAGCCATCATTAAGGCACCTAAAGCTTGATCTGAAAGTTTCATAATTTTCTCCTTTTGTAACTTCTTACCAAAAATATACTAAACTGGAATTTGGAACTGGATATACACCTTCAAACGTATTGTTCTCAAATACGACTGCTAAAGGCAATTCCCATGAGATACCAAAATTCTTCCAAAATCGCAATTCAAAGCCTATGCCCGGGCCAAAAGCAAAACCAGACATGTTCTCCTCTTCGCAATACTCATCATCTTTGCAATTATTCCAGGCACGGACTGCGGCGCCACCTAGTGAAAGATATGCAATACCGTGTTCTCCACGATTGAGCACGTAGAGTGCCGATGCACCAAATGTCACAAAGCCTTCATTGGGGCGAATAATTGGAAGGCCGGTCAACTGGTATCCTATACCCGTTTCAAAATTAATATTTCTATACGTGAACCCAGCACCTTTGGTAAGACCAATAGCTCCTCCGACTGCATGTTCATTGGCTGTAGCTAAAGACGGAAGTGTCATCGCTGCAATTAAAAAATAGCAAATTAATAGTAACTTTTTCATAGTTTTCTCCTTATCTTATCTATGATATTCGATGTTGAATATTTTTTCATTCTCTTAAAAAATTTAATTTCTTCTGCATGTTGGCCGCCAACTATACCTTTTCCTTCCCAGTCTGAACCGACGACCATAATGTTTGGTTTCATATATTGTAACACACTTTCTAGTTCTTGTTGAGTGTTAAATATAATAACTTCATCAACCCACTTAATCGACTCTAAAAAACATTTACGATCATTTTGGTTGTTTATTGGTCTGTCTTGACCTTTATCTTTTTTAACTTTATCATCAGAGTCGATCCCTACAACCAACTTATCTCCAAGAGATTTAGCATATTTAAATAACTCAATGTGGCCTCTGTGTAATATGTCAAAACACCCATTCGTCCAAACTATTGTCATGAAAAAACTTTTAGCCCTTCCTTTTTAGCTGTTCGATATGTTTTAAGGATATTCCTTAATTCTAGATCTTTTATAATATATCCTTCTCGCCAAAAAGTATTGATGAAATTTGAAAATTTGTTTTTTTCAGAAAATTTAGAAAAAACAGTTGATAAAGAATACATGTTATCGCAACATGGACAATTTTGATAATAACTTAAATCATCAACAGCAACGGCGCCGTTACAATGATCGACCATTAATAAATCATTCGTTAGTCCATTTGGAGTGTGGTCTCCATCAACAAACGCGAATGATAATTGACGTTCCCTTATTTTTGAGAACACGTCTGGATTCAAAGAAGAATCTTTTATGACCTCGAGCGTATCATGATAATCTTCTACAGTTTCTAAAAATATTTTATATTCAGTTCCGTCAATATACTGAGAAGCTCTATTATATTTATCCCATGGGTCGACTACAATCACTTTGCGATTATATTTTTTTGCTACTTCGCATAATTGAACTGTTGTTTCTCCATAAAGAGCCCCAATTTCAACAAGGTCTCCTTCATAATTTTGCGCACAAAACTCTGCGCATGCTTTTATACGTTTACGCTGATGAACGCTTCCTCGCAAATGACTGTCCAGGGGGAACTTCCCGGAACTCTCTTCCTCCTCCTTGTCTGTGGACAATAAAATTCTCATCAAAGTACAAAAATCTTTTACCGTATTTTTCATATTGTGCTCACACCTTTCTTTTGTACGACCCTTGTTGCGCACTCGTTTGCAAACTTTATTGCTTTTATTATATCACGAGTTTGAATAAAATTAACCGCAAGACCAGCCATGAATGTGTCGCCGGCTCCTGATAAGTCCTTAATTTCAACTTTGGGAACTGAATAGATTTTTTCTTGATACATGCAACCCTCAGAACCCAAGGTAACAATCAGTTTTTCATACATGTTCAAAGTTAAACTTTCTTTGCTATTCTCAAATTCTGACTTGTTGATCTTAACAAACCTTACCACCTCGCTCCAATCACCAATCGTCTTTTTACTATCTAAAAAAACACAATCATGATTTGAGGCAACATATTTAATATCTTCCTTGGTTAAAAATCCTTTATTATAATCTGAAATAATTATCGCATCGTAATCCGCAAATTTAATATTTTTAACATTCGCTTTGCCGTATAAATGTTCATTTTCATCAAGTCTCATAAACATATAATTTGTTCTATAATCTATAAATCGTGTTTTTCTAATCTTTTCCCACGATTCATTCGTGTAAAGATCCGCGTTTGCACCCAGCGCATGAATATTTTTTTGTACATTCATAGCCATCCCAACACAGTTATGAGACTCTTTAAAGTTTAAAACTGGGACTGGTGCTTCAGGACATATTCTTTCGCAAGCGCCGTAACAGAAAATATCTTTACAGCTTTCTCCAATAACTAAAATCTTCATTAACCCCTCACAATGTCACATACAACATCAATCTCTTCTTCTTTTAGTTCTGGGTAATTGGGCAAGAAAAATCCTCTAGAATGAATTTCATTACTAACTTTGTCATCGAACTTGCCATATTTATCTACCCAAAATGGATGCAAACCTAAATTCCCGGCGCTGAATATTCGTGTTTCAACCCCTCCCTCAACTAATCTTGTGACAATTTCTTTCCTATGTTGTTTGTCGTTAGCTAAGGCACCAAATGAAATTGATACTGGAAAATGATCTCTCCAATCTTGATATTCTACATATCCTCTTAATTTTTCCGCGTACAATAAGTGATTTCTATTTCTTCCACTAGCCGCCCATTCAGCTTTTTCAATTTGCCTCAATCCTAGAAAAGCCTGCAAATCTGTCGATCTCAAGTTAAAACCGGTTGTAAAAAATGTAAACGGCTTATGAAAGTCATCAACCTCATATTTGTCAACTAACTTATTGTAATATTCTTCGTCCAAATCTTTTCCCCAACCATGGCTTCTGAGCATCAACAACATCTGATATACATCGTAATCATCTGTATTTACCATTCCGCCTTCAATAGTTGATAGTTGATGGCCGAAATAAAACGAAAAAGAAGACATGTCTCCAACGGTTCCAACCTTTTTCCCATCAGAATATGCGGCGCCAAGAGCTGCACAAGAATCCTCAAGTAGATAAAAACCATATTTCTCTTTAAGAGCCAAAAGCTCTTCTCTATAGTGAGGTACGCCCAAAACCTGAACAAAAATTACAGCGGCTGGATTTTCTCTTTTACAAGTTTCTTCTAGCTGTTGCAAATCAATACCATAAGTATTTTTATCGACACCGACCATTATTGGCTCTAAGCCAAATTGCATGACGGGAGCGACTGTAGTAACCCATCCAACTGACGGAACAACCACCTTATTGTTTTTCAGCTTTCCTGCTTTTAGTGCAGCATAAATCATTAATAAATTTGCGGATGAGCCAGAATTATTAAAAACAGCATATTTTGTTCCTATGTATTTGGCCCACTCCCTTTCAACATCTTTTGTTAAATGACCCTTTGTTAAGCGAGGGTAACTTTTTAACCAATCACAAAGAGCATCTATATCTTCGTTATTAATTGTTTCCTTCGCTAATGGATATTTTATATTCATAATACAACCCCTTCAAAATTAACTCCATTTTTATCTCTTTCGGACAAAATTGGATTTGTAATGGCCCAATCAATGTTCAACGATGGATCGTCCCAAGCTATCGTCACTTGATGATCCGGACCCTTATATTGTTCTGACCACTTGTAGTAAAACACACATTTATCTGATAAACAAAGATGTGCATTAACGCATCCGGCCGGCACTATAACAACTGTTGGTTCGTAGTCGCTGACTAAAAATGTTTCAACGTTGCCATACGTTTCGGAA
>Ga0098057_1000046_pt1 | contig 46562 bp, 61 predicted proteins | sample 18_taG_FD_77072 | JGI IMG/M metagenome (GOLD analysis project Ga0098057, IMG submission 77072) | Marine viral communities from the Subarctic Pacific Ocean - 18_ETSP_OMZAT15316 metaG | ecosystem: Environmental > Aquatic > Marine > Oceanic | place: Pacific Ocean | collected 2015-01-19 | reverse complement strand
TGTATACCTTTATTTCTTAATTCATTATAAATTAAAGTATCCCACATTCTAACTTGTGTATAAACATCTGTATAATTTACTTTGGCATCATATGCTAATACAATAGCCATTTCAATTAATTTCATTTTATCATCTAATTTATTAACAAGCTCAACATCTTTTACATTATACTCTATAAATTTCTGATAATCTTCTTTCCAAAGAGTATGTAATGAACCATATTCAGAATAATCTAATTTTCTTTCACCCAATTCAACATGAGCAATGTGATCTAATCTATAAGATTCTTGATTCTTATAAGTAAATTTTCGAAATAAATCTAAATAATCAAGAGTTGCAACACCCATAAGCTCATATGCTTGTTGCTGTTTTGCTCCCCCGAAACCCATCACCGTTCTCTCACTTACAAACTGCCAAGGCGATAAATCATAATAAAATGATTCGTCAAATAACAAATTCATTCTATTTACAAGATATGGTATATCAAAAAACTTAATATTCCAACCAGTAACAATGTCTATATCTTGCTTGGACCACAATGATATAAATTCTTGAAGTAAATGTAATTCATTTTCACATTCAAAATATTCAACATCATTCCTATGAACTTTATATTCACCACATCCAAAAACATAATATTTTCCATTTAAAGAAATAGTTATTGCGGTAACAGGTTCAGGAGCAGTTTCAGGATTAGGAAACCCGTTTTCCGAACCAGTTTCTATATCAATATTCGCAACTGTTATTTTGCTTAAATCGTAGTTTATTTGATCAGGAAAATTATCTGCAATAAAAGTATAATGATAATTTGTGTTTCCATAAATTTTAAAATTATCTACACCTTCATATTTTTTTATAAAATCTCTTGTTTGTCTAATATTGCCACAGTCAACAGGGGCAAGACATTTTCCTTCAAGAGTTCTATATTCGGTGGGTTCTGGTGAGTTGATGAATAGAGTTGGATTATAATCCAACTTTTTTTTGAAATGAATGCCGTTAGAATCTATTCCTCTATAATAGATTTTACCGCCCCAATTTTGTACATTTGTATAAAAGGTCATCTAGTGAATTTATTATGCCAAGATTTATCGTAATTACTATCTAATTTATCTAAATTAGTATAACACAATATAATATGATTGTCAATCCACGCTTTTTTATGAACTAATAAATGAAGCACAAATAATAATTGTAAGTAACACTTCCAGTAAAATGCTTTTACGGCTTCCATGGCAGATATTTGCCTTTTGTGTGTTTATTGATTATAATGGAATTTTTGCGACCTGTTCCATCTGCTTTATAAGAACAATGCACCCAACCACTATTGGGATCTCCCTCTGGATCAAAATATTCTAAAATAAGTTGATCATAATCTAAATTATTATAAACCCATTTTGCTAAATCATGGTTTGACACACCATTAATTTCAAAATCTGCGGCCTCTCCTTTTGCATGTTGAGATTTTGCAGAACTTCCTACCGCTAAACACAATTTAACTGATCTATATCCAGAATTAATTCTTATTGCTTTTCCAAAATGATCTCTTACAGGTTGTAAAATATTATTACAAACATTTGTCAAATTTATTACTTCCTCTAAACCAGGAGTATTGTCTATATTTTTTCTAATAGCGGTATCAGAAAAAGTCATTTCTTTAAATGAAAAATTTTTGGTGAGTTTCATCGTATTGAATCCTAAAAAAAAGGAGGCCATTTCATGGCCCCCCTTATCTGTGTTAAGTTGTTATTTTTTTACACAACTTTGTGATCAACCACTTTCACGCCATCATCTATATCAATTTTACGAGGTCTTTTTTCCTCAGGAATAATCCGTTCAAGCTGAACTTTAAGCAAGCCATTGAACAAATCTGCACCCTTCACAATGACATCATCAGCAAGATTAAATCTTCGGGCAAAGACTCGCTTGGCGATTCCATGATGTAAATAACCTTCATCATTTTGTTTTTCGTTTGGAACTGTTTTTATAGTAAGTGTTCCGTTTGTAAGTTCTATGTCTAGGTCGTCTTTAACAAATCCCGCAAGGGCAAGTTCGATCACATAATCTGTGTCGGTCACTTTGCGAATATTATAAGGAGGATATCCTTGTGAACTATTCGCTAAAAAAGCATCATCAAATAGACGATTAAAAAAAGAATCAAACCCTACTGATGTTGAAAGTGAGCGATTGAATTCTTCGATAGTTTTTGGTACTAAATACATATTATCTCCTTTTATAGGCAGATTAACTAATTAATCCTCTGCAATAAAGCCAGAGGGATGTTGCTGATTGCAACAATGAGAATTTCATTTTAATTCTCATAAGATCAATTATACTCTTATATATATGTTTTGTCAAGGGCTGATAAATATACTTTTTCTAATTTTTTTGATTTATCATATTTCCAATCATAATATTCTCCATCTTTTTCAACCCAAGAATAAAAAGAATATAATGCATTATTAGCTATTGGAGTAATTCTACCATGAACGTTTTTATTACCTTCATAACAAATACTTGTTCCCGTTTCTGTCATAAAAGCCTCTTCTTCAACATATATTTTCCATGGTTTGCCATAATGACAATGAGACAAAATAATTTCACAAGAAGGTCTATCTTTATGAAAATTTAATTTACTTCCTTCAAAATACATTCTTGTAAAACAAAAAGTGGGTATTAATTCTTTATTTAAAATCTTTGAAACAAAAGGTGTAATTTTTGAATGAAACATAATCGACAGATAATCACAATAAAAATTATATCCTATATAATCTAATTTATGATCACGAATTGGTGTCATTTTTAATGAAGAAGGATTCTTCATCGCATGATCAACTTTTTGAGAAAAATAATTATAAATTAAATCATCATCTATTATATCTTTTAAATCAATAATCATTGTCCAGTAGATCCAAATCCGCCACTTCTATTCGTTTTTTGTTTCGGTCGTTTGTTTAAAAGTTTAATCTGAAAATCTTCTACTTTACGTACTTCTGCTTGTGCAATTCTATCACCATGATCAATTTGAATAGGAGTATGTGATACATTTATCATAATACAATTACATTCTTCTACATAATCTTCATCAACAATCCCCACATTATTTGCAGTAATTAACCCCTTTTTCAATGCATTACCAGAACGAGGATGAACTTTAACATAATATCCTACAGGAATATCAAAAATTATTCCTGTAGGTATTAAATATCTCCAATGCGGTAACATAGATAGAGAGTTATTTTTTATGAGAATTTCTTTTTTATGATTGGAATGATTATATGCAAGTACTTTTGTATGTGATTTAAGATATGCTTTCAAGTCAAAACATGCTGACTTTTCAGTTGCTAATGATGGTACTTCAACATCATCATATAAACAGAAAATTCCTAAAGTTTCTTGCAATTCAAGGGCGTCATTCATTATGATTTTTTGCCAATATTATACTTCGGAGTTAAAGTCCACTCTTCTTTCTCGGAAAAAGAAAGTATTTTTAATTGATTTAGGGGTAAAGAAGGATCTTTTGTTTTTTCTGAATCTACTAATTTTACAAGATTCCATTCTTCTAAAAGATTTGATATTGTATTCCTTCTAGCAATATCTGTTTCTGAAAAATTATAAGGCTTACCATCAAGAGCAAATAGCTCTTTGAAATGCACTATATAATATTTACTTTGTTTGTGTAAAATGTGGCAAGACTGATAAAGAGTTTTTTCTTTTCTACTAGCAACACCAATACGAGTTAATGTTTCTTTTACTTTTAGAAAATCGTCACTCTCTTTTAGGGTAATTTCTACCATTTCACTAATGTCATACATTTGTGTTCCTTTCACCGCCCGTATCTAATTTTTCTTTTAATTGACTAATTTCTTCCACGGAATGCAAAGACAAAACTTCCCTTGCTCTTTGTACATTATATCCATAATAATCCATGATCACCTTGATGTTTTCGTCTTCCTCTGGTTTTAACCATTTCGGAAAACGTTTATTCCGTCTGATTGTATTTATTAAATAGTCAAATTGTAGTTTCTTATCAGTATTAGGACGAATATTCATTTCATTCGCATAAATGACTGTATCTATTGTATAAGATAGTCCTTTATTAACAATGAAAGGTAAATATTGTTTTTCAACCTGATGATCAACATCATCGATCATCAGGTTCTTTTTACCATAATTTATATCGTTTAAAAAATCAAAAGGAGTCATTTTTCTGGTACAATTGGTAATTGTGGTTTTTGCATCAATTGATACATTGCATCAGCATTGACAGGAAAAACCTTTAAAGGAACATCTACTTTCAAATATCTTCTTTTTCGTATAATAGTTAAAGTAATACTTTCTCCCACATTATATTTGGCTATTTCATCAGAAAATTGTACCTGACCATTAGTCATTATATCATTTATTGCAATAATAGTATCAAATTTTTTTACTCCTTTAGGATTTTTATCTGATCTTACAAATATTCCAAAAGTATTTGGAAGAAAATTTTCTTTAAGTTTGGGAAACTCTTTTAATATTCTTTTTCTTGCTTTTTGATTAACCAGCTCCATAATCATAAGACCAATTGCTGGTCTATCAACCCTTCCAATAGATAGCATAGATGAAACAGATTTTTTTGCAATATCTCCTCTAATTGCTAATCCTATTCCCGCATTTTCAGAAATTTTAGAAACAATTAATGTATTAATACCCACAATTTCCCCCTTCATATTCATAAGAGGACCACCAGAATTTCCTTTATTAATTGCAGAATCAGTTTGAATTGCTTTAATAAAAGGATGTCTTGCATATCTTTCAGTACTAGAAACAATTCCTTTAGTTACAGTCCACGCCATACCCATAGGATGCCCCAATGCAAATACATCAGTTCCTGATGATATGTTATCCAAATTTTTTGCAAATTCAAGATGTGGAATTGGTTCTTCCTTTTCTAGAACCTGAAGTATTGCTAAATCCGCAAGCGGATCCATACCTATAACATTTACATCATAATTAGACCAATCATTCTCATCATAGTAAAATAATTTTATATACTTTTGTTTGAAAATACAATGAAAATTTGTAAGAACATGTCCAATATCATCTATAACAACACCAGAACACAATCCTGATAGTGTTGGATTTGTTTCTGGATCGACATTAGGATTCGTAGACAGTAATACTACAGATTCTTTTACCCTTTCAATAACTGTTCCGAAATTAATATTTTCTGTAGCTGATATGTTAATCGGCACAAGTGAAAAAATAACAAAAAAACATATCAAGCCATAATACTTGATGTTTTTCATTTTTATCCTTGAAAAATTGTTTGAGGAGCCATATCAGATTCTTCCCGCTTTCGGTCAGGTGACTCTGGTGAATCTTCCACTTCCCCATTTGTTGAATTATCTGGTACCAATGGTACTGTTAAAATTTCTGAACTTCCTTCAGCAGTAAAAAATTTTGACAAGGTTTTTTCATCTCTAACACATTCAAATGCTTTATTCATAAAAAGAGTACCTATAAACTCTCCATCAAAAACTTTTTTACGATATTCTTCTGCTTCAAATACATTTCTAATTTTATCCATAACACAAAAACAATGTGTTAACATTTCTCTGGAAGATTCTAATCCAGGAGGAACACCATAAAGAGAAGGATGGCTTAATATTATCCATTTTACAGTTCCTTGATAACATGCGTTTGTTGTATCATATATTAATTGTGTTGTCCATTCTGTTAATACGATATTTGGATTAGGGTCTTTAAAAGTGTCTTCTGCTTTTAATACCTTTCCTACACCCACCAAAATAAAAAACAATCCAAACCAAAATAACAATTGTAGAAAAATATTTTTCATATTATTCCTTAACTAAATTGACATTCCACCATTATCTCTACAAGACATGCGACTAAATTTAATTCATGATCTGCGGCAAATGCAGACTTATATTGTGAATCTGCTAAAATTAATACTAATTGAGGTATTGAAGTTACTTGTATATATTTTTCTGCAACATCATATATTTTTCTATAAATTTTTTGTGGATCATTGTCTAAATTATCAACAACCCATTTTCGTACCTCATTAAATTTTTTGCTTTTCATATGATTCATAAGTTCAGACAAATCCATATCGGAGATTTGGGATAGTATACCTGAATCTATGCTTTCATATTTAGAATATTTTTGGAGTTCGTTTAATACTCGGCGATAATCGGGAAAGTGTTTCATCAACACTTCGGCGACCACTTTCTTATCATAATTTACTTTTTCTTGATCTAGGATAGTATAAAGTCTTTTTCCGAAATTCGATCCAACATTTAACTTCTCTTCTTTATTTATACGAAAGTCAATTGTTTGGCATCTAGAATGAAGAGGCTCAATAATTCGATTAATATAATTACATGTCATTATAAATGAACAATGTTTTTCGAATTCTTCAATAAAAGACCTTAAGGCGGGTTGAGTAGATTGGGGATTTAAATAATCTGCTTCATCGAGTATAACAACTTTTCTTTTACCATCAAAACTGACAGTTGATGCATACCCTCTAATTTTAGTGCGTAAAACATCAATACCAGATTCTTCAGAACCATTTATCATAAGAAAATCACACCCCACTTCATTACAAAGTGCTTTCGCAACGGTCGTTTTACCCATACCAGGACCGCCAGAAAGAATCATATTAGGAATACGACCTTCCGATGATATCTGTTGAAAAATTGATTTTATTCTATCAGGAAGTATACACTCATCTATTGTTTTAGGTCTATACTTTTCGACCCATAAAAAAGATTCTCCAAACATTTATTATCCATAATATACATATTAATCTTCAAATACAGAATTTGCTAATTCAATAGCAACAAAATATTCTATAACATCATCAGAACTAAGAAATTTAGATAACCCCTTTTTCGATAAAGAGACACTATAATTTTTAGCCATCAACTTTGTAATATTTTCAAACTTGAAAACAAATTTGAAATTTTTATCAGTCTCACCGACTACTTGTTCGGAAGAAGTTTCATTAGTTTGTGAATCCAATGCAGAAATAGTTATATCAGCACCATTGCCTATAATACCTATTTCAGGAAGTGATAAAACACTAGCTTGTTTAATTGTAAAATCCAACGCATCAGAATTAAGAACAAAGTTAACATCTTCAGAAGGAAGTGAAATTTCTTTTCCTTCTGGTGGTCTTACAATAAGTTCAGGATCACAAACCCAATATTTAACATTTCTTTTATTTTTCTTGTCTTCGATAACAATATACTTGTCTTCAAATTCAACTTCAGGATATTCGAATAAAGAATATGAACCGAGCATTTTTGTTATGTCATATATACCAAAATTTGTTGGTATTTCTTCTATAATATTAGCTTTCGCTAAAATTGCTTTAGTGGGAGCAACTGTTCTGATTACTTTTCCCTGTTCAAAGAAAATACCACTATTGATATTAGCAAAATTTTTCAAAACAGAAACCGTTTGGTCACTTAATTTCATAATTTTTCTCTATTAATTGTTTAATTATTATTATACTATACTTTATAATATATGTCAACTACTTCTTCTTTTTCTTCTTCTTCTTATCTCTTAAAGCCTTTCTTCTTTCTTGTCTAGTAGATTTTACTTTCTCAAGGTTTTCGATCTTTTGTACTTCTTCTGTTTCTTCAGTAATTTTTATTCTTGCTTCTCTTAATTTTTGAGATTGTTCTTGATGACTTTTTGCAAGAGGGTTTGAAGAATCTATTCTTCCAAGATCAGCCATTGACCCGTCAAAAACATATGTTCCAATATGACCAAGTTTCATCCAAGGACACAAATGAATAGGAATGTCTATATGTCTTGCTAACTGACAAAACGCATAGTCTTCTGATAAATATCGATCAGATTTGTTTGATGAACCCATTGGCATATAGGCTTCATTATCAATAACTGTATCAAAATATGCATGAATATATCGATCACCTTTAAATTGTGCTGATCTATTGTGGTCTGGTTTATAATGAAATTGTGGATATGCTTCTCTCCATTTATCAAAAACAGTCCTTTGAGCCATCATAAAACCAGTTCCAATTTCCAAAACTTCTACAGGTTTATTTATTTGAAGTTCTTTGGTTCCTTGTACAGGATTAAACACAAAATCACCCACAAATTTTGATAGTTCTTCTGGATCTTTATCTGCAACTCCCGAATCTACTGCTTGTACAATTTTTTCCCAAGCAATACATTTTTTACCATAAGGTCCACCAATAATAGGTTTATCATCATCACACAAAGCCGCAAGAGATAAAACATCTCTCGGATCAAAATGAATATCACTATCAATAAACATTAAATGTGTAAATTCTTCTGCTCTTAAAAATTCATCAACTAAATAATTTCTTGCTCTGGTAATAAGAGACTCATTAAATATGTAAAAAAACCTACATTCTACTCCATAATTTGCACACAATGTTGCAAGATCAATAGCTGATTTTGCATACATTCCATGACATTGACCACCATACATTGGTGTTGCTACAAATAATTTTTTCTTTCTTAGTTCATCAACTTTGATCTCAATCTGCATTATTTCTCCACGTGAAAATGATAAAAAAATAGAGGATAAGATTTTACTCTATATCCTCTATTATTTATACTGTCAAATAAAACGATTAAAAAGGAGTTTCAGGATCTTCACCTTCTTCTGCTACAGAAGTTTCTTCTGTAAGAGCTTGTTCTCCTTCTTCAGCAGGAGCTATTTCGTTAGGATTAACAACATCAGCATCAACTTTGCTATACAAATCAAGGAAAGCTGATTTTGTTTCTTCATCAAAACGATTAACACACATTTGAATTGATTTCATTTTATCTTTAAAAATAGCATACGCATTACAAATATGAACCAATCGGCGAGTTGCAATAATTTCATCAACACCACCATCATAAAATGTTTTACGAATAATATCTGCCCAATTTGTAAGTTTCTCAACAAATTCTGTATTTGCACAATCAAGAGAAGCAAGAACTGAATTGAGAATTTTTTTCTCAACTCCTACACTAGGATATTCCTGTTCCATAGTAATTGCAAATCTTTCAAGAAATGCTTCATTGAGAATATTTGTTCCAATAAATCGACCATCATCAGAACCTTTTCCTTTAGTATTTGCAGTAGCAAAAATATTAAAACCACGAATAGGACGAATCCATTGGTTTATCTTTTTAATAAAAATTCCTTTACCTTCAAGAACAGGTTGCAAACACATAATTTTATTTGATGCAAGGTCAACTTCATCAAGAAGCAAAATCGCACCACGCTTCATTGCTTGAATAACTGGACCATCTTGCCAAACAGTTTCTCCATCTTTCAAAAGATAGTGACCAAGCAAATCATCTTCATCAGTTTCAATAGTAACGTTAACACGAAACATTTCACGATTTAATCTTGCACAAACCTGTTCAATCATGAAAGTTTTACCATTACCAGAAAGACCAGTAACAAATGTTGGATAAAAAATTCTTGATTTAACAATTGACTCAACATCTTTACAATGTCCAAATCTAACAAAATGAGAATCTTTATCTGGAATAAAAGATTCAGTTTGTGTTGGAAATGGAATCACTTTATTTTCTTTTTTTTCGATATTTTCACTAGCAACTGTTTGTGCTAATGCACTTTTCACAGAACCATCAACTTGAGGGATACGATACACACCTCTAGCAACTTTATATGCAGTATTTTTCTGCACCCATGCAGTACTCACACCAAGTTGTCTCCCAATTGCTTTCAATTGCGGACGTGTAATTTCATCTTCATAACCTGCTTCAATAACGGCTTCAATAAGCGATTTTTGATTAGCATTCATTTTCACAATCTCCATAATATAAGTTATAATAAACGAAAAGTGAATGTCATGGCGGCGGGGCGCTCCTTTTTTCTTACCCACTCTCTTACCAGCGGGGCAAACATTTCCATAAGCCAAGCGGTATTCACCTCATTCTTCCCTCACTCTTCACTACTATTATCTCAAATTCCAACCATAGTGTCAAGACATTTCTTGGTTTTCATCCAAATTAATTACTTCTTCCCACGTTCCATCTCCTAATTGTTTTACTGTAATAGATGATTCTTTCTTGTTCCATTCTTCTGGAGAAATTAAAGATAATGTGTTATCTTCATATAAAAAATAATGTTTTTCTCTTACAAGACAAAATGGAATATTAACTTTTTCATGTATTCTTTTTGTTAATTGTACTCTATCCATGATTTCTTTTGCTTGTTTTACTAAAAGATTTGCATGTTCTTGTAGTCTACTTACTTCTTTATGGGCTGAAGTTTCCATTGCTTTAAGCAATTGGGAATCTGTCAGAACCTTCTCTGTTAAGATTTTTTGTATCTCTTTATTTTTAGAGTCCCATACAGGATTATCGATTGACATGATTCATGCAACCATTTCTGCAAAACTTTTCAGAACAATTCTATTAGTAAGTTTTTTCTTATTAAAGGTTTTAAATGCTTTGGTCAATTGACTTTTTGAAGCATCTTCTCTAACAACAAAATCTTCCTCTCCAACATTCAAATCTTGACCATCTTTAATATAATATAACTTATCATATCCAAGATAATCTGAAGCAACATATGATTTTTCCTTTTTCCACAGTCTAAAAATATCAGCAGGACTTGGTGCATTTTTTGTACCCCAGGAAATATCAGAACTTATGTATTTAAATCTTTTTCCAGTTAAGAAAAATCCTAGAATATTAACATTACATCGATCTTTCAATATTTGATAAAAAACTTTAGTAGAAAGACCTCTTCGCATACCTTTACTAGAACCATAAGTCTTTTTAGTGACTGGATCAACATAAAAAGTTTCTCTAGAATCAACACTAAAATATTGTCTTTCCAGATTACCTGCTTCATTAGCTTTCCAATATTGACTGTTACAATGAGATTCCCCATCAGTAAGAAAAACAGTATTTACAATTTGCACACGATTTTTCCTTTGAAATTCTGGAACCAATTCTAATGCAGTAATAATTGTTGCATCAAGAGGAGTTCCACCCAACTCAAAATGATATGGAATACTATATCTAAAACCGTAGTAACTCTCAGTATCATATCTCATTTTTAATTGCATCATAATTTGCATAGCATAATTCAACTCTGAAGTTGACATTGAACTACTAAACATGTTCATCAAAAACAAAGAAGAATTAGAAGTAATATGACCTTCTTTTTTAAAGAAAACCTTATGTTTTTGCTTTTCTGTTTGCTCTTCTTGTTCATCAAAACTATTATTCCAGTCGGCTTCTCTAATATTACGATCAGTAAAAGCATATACATCAAAAGGAATATTTGCTTTTCTACAAAATAGAACTAAATTTAAAAGCTGATCAATAGTACCTGGCAAATTAGTATGCATAGAACCAGACCAATCTATGAATAAAACAAGACCGTGGTTTTTCCCAGAAGCAATAGTTGCAACTTTTTTGAAAAGATTATCATTATATTTGTAAGAGTGTATTGAAGACATATCAAGCAAACCAGTTTTTGAAACACTGGTTCTTTTATATTCATCAGCCCTCTTTTTCATTTCAAATTCTTTGACTAAAAAATCTACTGTATTTGAATTCTTTCTTTTAAAATCTTTCACCATTTCTTGTGCTTTAGCAAAACATTCATCGAAATTTCCATTTCTACTATCATTCCACTTAGGATCTGCAAAAAATTCTTTAGTCATTTTATATAATTCTTTGTGAGGAACGATTACTTCATCCAAATTTGCTTTTGGAATTGTTGCATATTGATAAGTTCGACCCTCCTCTTCATTTAAATCTCCTACCGCTGATTGCCATGCTTCATCAGTTATAGATTTTGGATCAAATTTTTCATCATTTGATACTCCACCCATTTGACCAGAAGTTATTTGACCACCAGTTTCTACATCTTCTTCATTTGTATCTTCACTATCTCCTGCAGAAGAATCGTTTTCAGAATCAACTTTCATTTGACTTTCTTTGTCTTCTTCGTCTTCTTCGTCTTCTTCGGAGTCTATACTGTCTCCCCTCATTCCTGCTTTAGCATCATTGCGTTCTTCTTCCTCTTCCATAAAATCAAGTGGAGAATCACCCATCATATCAGGCATTCGTTCACATTCATTTTCATCATCAAAATCTTTAATTGAATATTCGAATTCAGAAAAATCTTGAAAATCTGTTTGACTTTCATTTTCTTTCGAATACTCATAGAGTCTTACAGAAATATCATAAATTTCATCAAAACTTTCTGCTTTATCAATTTCAGTAATGAAAGGGCGTTCCATTTCATCAAATTCAATACCCGCAGATGCACCAATTTTATAGTGTAAATTAATTCTATCAATCAAATTTAGTGACTCCAGATCAACATTTTTTGTGGCAAAAAAGTTTTCTGATACGAGTTGGCGATATCCTTCAATCATTGGCTTTGTGCCACCTGGATACTTCCGTTTTATCTTCTTTTCAATTCTAGCGTCTTCAACAACATTAAGATAAGACTTAAATCCAGGACCCTTCTCATTCTTCTCAGAATGCAGTCCTTTCAAAGGAGTCCAAAGGGCATGTCCAACTTCATGGAGAACCATCAAATCATAAATCGGACCACTCATATACTTAAAAATTGGTAGACGAATGACCCGATTTTTAACATCAAATGATGCTGTTTGATAATTACCATGTTCTACAGTAATGTTCTCAGAAGCAAGAAGTTTTGCTAAAATAGATTTTGTAGACTGTATTTCATTCATAAGATATCCTTTTGATTAGTTTTTAACCTTCACTTATATGGTATCAATATTTGAAAATACTGTCAAGACAATTTTTGGTTATTTTTGGATTAATGAGTCTCTCCAATCAAAACCCTCCGTAGGAAGCGTGTGTACTTGCATGTAATGCCCTTCTTTAACATCCCATGTATCATCGACACATTTTGGCTTATTTACATAACAAAACCACTTATAATTCCAATCCATGGCCGCATATTTCATATTATATTGTGTAAGTTTTTCTTTTACTTGTTTTTTGATATTAGCTTTCATAATTATTTTTTATTATAGGGTTCTAGTACATTTTTGTATATACTATTTGCGATTGCTGTCATCATTTTTGGGGCCACCATACGACCTAATCTTTCTGCCTGTTGATCAAAATCTCCAGTCAAAATAAAATCTTCTGGCATTCCCATTAACCTTTTAAATTCTACTATAGTAGGTTTTCTGTTTTCAGCATAATGAAAAACACCAGATAATCCTTTTTTCTGACCCTGTTGCGTTAAAGTCGGAGAAGGAAGATTTGGTGCTGGTCGAATCATGTTAAAACATGATCCCTTTGGATTAAATTCATGAAATTGTTTATCTGAGGGTTTAAGTGGTTTTTCTGGATTGAAAGGCAGAAAACTTAAAAATTTCTTTTGAAATGATCCCTCAACATAATCTAAAAGCATTTTTATTTCTTCTGAATCATTTTCAATATCTTCAAATGCTTCTTTCATAGAAACATGCTTTGAAACTGTTTTAGAAGGAAAAATACCATTTATATTCATAAAATTGAGACCAATTTTGAGGGCAACATCTTTTCTCACACATATAAAAATTGTTCTTTCTCTTGCTTGAGGTGTCCCAAAATCAGCGGCATTCATAACTTGATATGAAACTTCATAACCTATTCGTTCAAAATCATTAATAAATTCTAAAAGTTTCTTCTTCGATTCTCCGAAAGTTATTCCTTTTACATTTTCTGCTACAATAACTTTTGGTTGGATTCCTTTGGCAATACGTATATATTCTAAAAATAAATCTTCAATACTTTCTTGAATTTTATCTTCAGAATATTTCTTTATTCCGTCTTTTTTCTTTAATTCTCCTGTCTGCACAACTTCACCAGTTTCAAGATCAATAGAAGATTCTCTTGTATCTTCTACATAACCCACCCATCCTTTATTTCTTTTACCTGCAAGTGAAAATGCAGAACATGGAGGAGAACCATCAAGTAAATCTAATTCTCCAACTTTAATTCCTGCCATTTCTAAAAAATCATCTGATGAATATTTTTTAATATCATCTACTAAAACCTTTGTATCTGGAAAATTTGCTTTATATGTAGATATTGCTTCTTCGACAAATTCATTTATTAAAAGTATATTTGCTCCCGCAAGCCTATATCCAGTAGAACTTCCTCCACCACCAGCAAAACAACTGATGACATTAAATAGTTTTTCAGATGATTTTTCTTTAACTTCTTTTACGTAATATTTTTGATAACTCATACAAAAAAGCCCTCTATACTTGTGGTTGTAACTTTCCAATCTCTAACTAAATCCATTATTCTGCTTCTATTATAGATATTAATTTCCTTATTGTCAAGCAATTTCTCAAAATAATTTGGTATTCCTGCGGCCAACTGTAAATTCAGATGATTTCTTCTCTTTATTTCAAGCAATTCAGGAAATGCATCAAATAATGGAGCTTTTTGATATGGTTTGTTGAAAAACTCCCAATCATGCTGTATCATCCAGTCCCAGACCTTCTTATCAATGTATGGAGCAACTAAAGTAGAATCTATAGTTTCTGCTAACATCATTTGTTGTTTCACCCCTACAGGATTTCCCGGAATAAATTTTTGTGTACTCTCATCTAATTTACCAAAGTAACCCCTTCTAAATTTATTCATCAATTCTTTGGTGTGTTTGAAGTGTATGTTTGCTCTTTTGCTTACTCCATAATAACCATCAGCGGCCCAACCAGTCAAAATATATTTCTCTTTTATGTGGGGATAAACATATAGAAAAGGAAATGTACATTCTACATGAGTTTTCTTTTTACATTCATATTTTTTAATTAAAGTAAAAAAATCATTTTCAATATTATTAACTGGAACATCTATAAGTTTAAAATTCCAACCAAAATGATTACATGCTTTTTCTGCATATATGCTATCATCAGAATCTTTTCCGTCAACTCTAAATGTATAACAATTTAATTTCTTATTTAATCTATGAGCGGCCGCGGCAACTGTTAAACTATCTGTACCACCAGACATCAATACTGCAACCGTTTGATCAGGTGCTTCTTGATCAATAATATTCGTGATAATTTTATCAATCACGAAAACCTTCACCTTTTAAGAAATGTTCAAATCTATGTTTTATAACAACGTAAAATAATTTTAATAAACTATCTTCAGTATAACTACCTGCTTCAACTATTAATTTATATTTTGCCATTTTTCATTTTCCTTAAAAATGTTTTTCTTTTCTTTCTTGCTTGTTGCATATAATATGTACTTGTTCTATCAAAAAAAGTATAACCATTTAAATGATCATATTCATGCAAAATTATTCTTGCAGAAAGACTTATAAAATTTCCATTATATTCTTCGCCATCTCTATCTCTCCAATTAATAGAGACACCGCTTGGTCTTTTCACATTAGGAAACAAACCAAACCACGTAAGACATCCTTCTTTCATCAAAACTTCTTCTTCTGTTGCTTCTATAACTTTAGGATTAAACATAATCAAAGGCTCGCCTTCATGTAACATAGCAAATGCTCTGCAATTAATCCCTATTTGATTAGAAGAAAGCCCCAATCCTTCATGTTGAACCATATTTTCAAGTAATATCTGTTCTAATTCATGGGCATTCAATGTATGTAATACTTTTTCATCATCAAAATATGTTACTTTATTAGAATCAAAATCAAATTCGTCTAATTTAGTTTCTATTAAAGGATGTACTCCATCTACGAGGTCTAAAATCATTGTACTATTCTGCTAAAATTTTTAACTTTTTGAAATTTAATCATGTGTTGAAATTTATCATAAAGTATTTCCCCCTTATGACTTATCACAAACACATTTGATGCATTACCAAGAGAGTGTATTATTTTAAGAAAATCACTTGTTCCATCTTCATCAAGTGAACTATCAAACACCTCATCTAATATGAGTAAATTCGTACTCATACTATTTTTTAATTTAGCAATTGCTCTCCATGTAAAAAGCAAAGCCAAATCAATACGCATTTTTTCCCCTTCACTAAAAGAAGCATAAGTAAATTCATCACGAAATCTAGATTTAATCGTTTCATTAAAATTTTCATCAAGATTAAATGAAACATAAAAATCCATCTTTGACAAATATTTGTTAATTAATTTATTCATAATAGGAAGATATTTTTTAACAATTAATGTTTTAATACCCCCATCTTTCAACAAAACACTTGCAGTATCATATATAGATTGTAAATTACTATGTTGCTCTTTTAATGATGTAAAAGTTTTTAAATCTGATTTTAATTTTTTCAATTTCACAGAAGCATCTGAAACATCTGCATCATTTTCGTTTAATTGTTGTATTTCTACATTTATCTTTTCAATATATTGATTAATAGCAAATATTGAAGCATTGTGTTTTGTTACGACACCTTGAATTTCTGTAATTTTTTCTTGAGTAGTCTGCATTTCAGAAATAACGAAAAGAGATTCCTTAATATCTGCTCCTATTTTATTAATTCCATCACTTAACTCTGTTTTTTTCTCTTCTTTTGAATGGATCTCACAAGTTCTATGTTCGTCATCAATTGTCTGTTTACATGTTGGACAATCTGTATTTTCATTATAAAATTCAATTTCTTTTTCAAGTTTCTTTACATTTTTTTCAATTTCATCTTGATATTGTTCTAATTTTTGGTGTTTCTTTTGTGCTTTATCAAAATCATTAACAAGCTCTTGAAGAGTTGATACTTCTTTATCACAATTTGCAATATGAGAATTATATTCTTCTATTTGATTATGAGACTCTTTAATTTTTTTTTGATTACCAGCAATTAATTGTTTATTGCTTTTTTTCATTTTTGAAATAAAATCTTCTTGCAATTCTAATGCATTTTCAGTTTTTGAAAAATTCAATTCATTTTGATATTGTTCTTCTTTCAAATTAGAAACTTTACTTTTCAATAAAAAATTCATTGTAGAAAATATTTGAATATCGAGCAAATCTTCAATAATAATTCTACGATCATTTGATTTAAGTTGCATAAAAGGAACGAAAGACGAACTACCAAGAACAACAATTTGAGTAAAAGATTTATAATTTAATTTAAGAATATTTTTTTCAAGATGTTCTTGATAATCTCTTACTTTTGCATCTTGATTTATTAATGTTCCATCAACTTCAATTTCAAATAGATTTGGTTTTATTCCTCTACGAACAAGATAGTGTCTATTACCAATTGAAAATTCTGTTTCAATAAGACAATTTCTATCATTAATTGAATTGATAATTTGAGACTTATTAATATTACGAAATGCTTTTCCGAATAGACTAAAGGTAAGAGCATCTAATATTGTAGATTTACCAGACCCATTTTCTCCAACAATCAAAGTTGTTGGATTTTTGTCTAAATCAATTTCAATAAAATTTTGACCAGTGGAAAGAACATTTTTCCATCTGATCTTATGAAAATTTATCATAATTTGATTTCAATATTTCTATTATTTCTTTTTGGCAAGCCAGAATCTTAGCGTATGCTATGTCTCTGTTGTTTTGATATTTGTGTCTATATGTTTTAATATATTCTTCTTCTAAGACAGATAATTCATCAAGTTTAGTCTTCAGTAAGAAATTGAGGCGCTGATCCATCTTCAAATCTATATTCTGAATTTTTTATTTCTTTTTTAAGAACATCAATAATATGAGTATTTAAAGACACATCTCTTTTATGTGCATCTAATGCTAATTTTACTATTACTTCGTCCGGTAAATTTAATTCAAGGTCTCTAAGCTGAGATTTGGTAGTCAATTGCTTCATTGTACAATGTCCTTATTAAAGTGTCAAGTTCTTTTTTATCTTTTTGTATATTTAATGTATCTATATAATTGCTCAAAATAGTAAGAGTGTCTTCAGCTTCATCTATAACTGTATCATCATCTTCAAATTCAAGATCAATATTTTCTATAACTGATATATCCACTACATCAACTTTATATAATTCATCCAACATTGTATCAAACCAATATGGATTTTGTTTTTGTACAACTATAATTTTAATGATAGATCCCGCATATTGCTCATAATCTCTTTCTTTAATTTTTTCAAATGTTTCTTTGGTATCATCATAATATATTTTATTAAACATATGATAGGGATTTTGAATAAACTGTAATTCTCTTGTTTCAGTATCAAATACGTGAAAACCTCTTGAATCTTGATAATCAGACCAAGTTATTTCATAGGGATTACCAAGATATGTAATACTTCCTTGAGTAGACTTATGATGAAAATGTCCACTATATACTAAATCAAATTTAGAAAACATTTCTGCAGTAAAACCATAATCACATATTTGTCCACGATGCATTTCAAATCCACTAATTTCAAGATGACCCATCATGATTTGCGCTTCAGTTTTTTTAATTGCTTCGACACATTCTGAATAATTATCCGAATTTATCCACGGCATCATCATTATTTTAGTGCCATCAAAATCAACTTCTCTTGGACTAGCATAAATCCAAGGTTCTTGTTGACCATCTGATGATGAAAACAATTCTTCCATTGAATTAATACTATTCGTATTTTTATAAAAAATATCATGATTTCCGATTATAACGTGAGTATCAACTTCGTTTTTCCATAATCGTTGTACAAAATTTTCTCTTAAATCATTAGCGGTTTTAAAATTAATATATTTTCTCCTATCAACAACATCGCCCAAATGAATGCATGTTTTAATATTGTTTTTTTCAAGATAGGGGAAAAAAATATTATCGTAAAATTTACTAAAATAATTGGAGAAAGCAATATTATCATTTCTTGCTCCCCAATGAGTGTCCGTGATTAGTGCTATTTTCATATACTAACAGATCCTATATTAGAAACAACAGTATCTTCTTCTTTTTTCTTTCTCTTTTTAAATCTTTTTTCTTCAAAATTTTCTATAAATTGAGAGATCATATTTCTAGAATCAGCAGATCCTATTAAACTTAAATATTCTTTGCTATCTTCCGAACTTGTTTCTATATGATCTTCAAGATAGGACATTCTTTCCATTTCTTTATATTTAATATATAAATTCTTTTTTTCTTTTTGTATTCTTCTAACAAATGCCCAATAAATTATTTGAGTAAAATATGCAAAGGGATTTTTTGATTTTTCTGGATTAAAATTATTGACATATTGAAGACAATTTTCTATGCCATCAGAGATCATATCATCTTTAAATGCATAATTTATAAAATTAGGTCTAAAAGAAAGTCTTTCTGCTATAAGCAAAAAACATTCTCCTATATAATCTGGAACAGGTGGAATTTCTATATTTTTTTCCTCTGCTTTACTGATCTCTTCTTTATATACAATCATTGCATCAAGAAAATCTTCATTATTTATGTAATTAGCCATAATGGCTCTCCATTAAAAGTGAAAATACTATGATATCATAAATATGTGTCATTTGTCAAGACATTGGGACAACTATAATTTTATATTCAAACTGTTCTTCATTATAAATCTTTATTCTCTCTACAAAATGGTTCAAAGTATAGTTTTTATAGCTTTTATATGAAAAATCATCAGATATATCATATAATGTAGCTATTTCTTTAGATTCATTTTTTCTAAGACCTCTACCAATACTTTGTAAATTTCTCACCCTTGACTTAGAAGGAGAAGCAAAAATGACATTATGTAAATTAGTAATATTGATACCAGTAGAAAAGGTGCCATAACTCGCAACAATGATGGCATCTGATTCAGATTCAACGATTCCTCGAATATCTTCTCTATCAGATGTTTCTGTTCCTCCGTATACGAAAAAGATTTTTCTTTCATTTTTTGAATTCTTTTCTTTTATAAGATCATAAATTATTCTTCCGTGTTTTTCTACCATTTGAAATAACACCAAAGTATTATTACTCAAACTTATTGCAAGATTTCTAATAAATCTATTTCTTGATTCATTCGAAACAATATAATTAAGTTCTTCTTTATAATTACAAGATTTGACTAATTCACATAATTTTTCGGGATATTGTAAAACTAAACATTTAATCTGAAATGGAGATAATGTTTTTTTATCTATTAAATCTTTTGTAGTTGTTACTGTATAGGTCTTTCCAAACAACCCCTCTAAAACTAATTTATGTGTTAAAGTACCATCTAAAGTTCCAGTTGTTCCAAATTTATATTTTGTTTTGGTTGTCTTTTCCATTATGGAAGTAAGTGATTTTGCTTTAAAAAGATGAGCCTCATCGCCCAAAATAAAATCAAACTCAGCATAATAATTATCAGTCATTTTATATAAAGACTGCCAAGTAGAAATATAAATTGGTTTAGATGATACTCTATCTTTACCTGCATAAATTTGATGAACATTTTCCGAAGCATCCCAATTATCTGTTTTAGAATAATCAGCAAAATCACTTTTCATTTGTGCGACTAAAGATGTCGTAGGCACTACTATTAATGCTTTAAAATTCGGAAGTTTTTGTTGATAATATCTCAAAAGAAGATAAATTATGAAAGATTTGCCAGATGCTGTGGGAGAGAGAAGTAAGCACCTTTCATGATTTATAGCGTATAGAAACGTATCAATCTGATAGTCTCTAGCATCAATTGTTAATGCAAGATTCTTAACAAATCTTTCATAATCCTCTTTATTATATTTATTTAAACTTTTAGGAAAACTTTTATATTCTATTTCATACTGTCTCTCTTTTGAAAATTTTAATAAATGATCTAATAATCCAATATATAATTCTTTCGATCTTAAATTAAAAAGTCTGATTTTACCATCCCACATTTTATTTCTGTAAGATGGCATAAATCTATAACCAGGAATAAAAAAAGTAAAATATTCACTTATTTCCTGTTCAATACCCGGTTCTGCTTGAACCAACATATATACTTCATTTTTCTTATCTATTGAAATTTTTTCTATCATTTCTTAACCAGACTTTTGAGGCCACCCAAACATTATCAGACAAGATCCAAACTTCAGTAAAAATTTCTCCAACTGCTCTTGCAACATCTCCCCAATTATAATCATGTCCCATAATTAAACCATTTTCCTTTACTATTGGTTCCCAACATTTTATATCATTTTTAACACTACTATAACTATGATCTCCATCTATGAAAACAAAATCAATCGATTCTCTATCAAATTGTTTTGAAGCATTGTCAGAAGTATCTACAATTATTTCAAGATTCGGATATTTAAGAGCCTCTTTTAATGTCTTTCTTTTAATTATATTCAAAGATTTATCAGTATATTCTTGACTTATATTCCTTTCATATAAAGAATTTTCTTGTTGTACTTTATATGGATCAACTCCATATATTTTTAATTTTGTATTATTTTTTGCTATTTCAAAAATATTTGCACCCTCATTAACGCCAATTTCAACACCCATTTTCCAATTAAATTGTGTGATGAAAACATTAATTACTTCCCATCTTCTCCACTGAACGGGATAAGCAAATTGGGCACCTGCTTTTATTAAATCTTTTGGATTTGGTGAATTCATTTTAATAAGCTAGTCCATTTTTTAATAATTTTATCAGGATCAAATTTTTTCATATCAACTGATGTTTTCTTTTTATCAATATCAATAGTCCAATTATAAACATCATCTATAGTTGTATCTTTTCTTATAAACATGTTATTTTTATCTGTTAATATTTCTTCAGCCGCATCTGACTCATACGTTATTACAGGAACTCCTAATTTATTTGCTTCAAGATAAATAAGACCGAAAGTTTCTTGGGGCATTCCTGGTCTAAAAAGACAAGCGGCATTCGATAAACTTCTTAAAACTCCTTCATAGTTTAATTCTCCTAAAAAATGAATAGGATATCCGCTTTTATTAAGGTCTGCCATAAAATCTGTAAATATTTTAACATCTTTCTTTTGTCTTTGGGGAGGACAACAAACATAAAAAGGTCTTTTCATTCCCTTATCATAAAGAGCAACATAAATCATTAATGCTTCTCTAAAACCTTTTCCAAAAGCACTCATCCAGAAAAGATAATTTGATCTTTTTTCTTTTGGTTTTTGTTTATCCATACCTTTTGGAACCATATAATGAATAGTTTGATCCCCCCCAACAGTTTTTCCCTTATCTTGTACATATTTTTTAAGTGCGTTAGATAAAAATAATCTAGGAACTTGTTCGTGACAAGTTGTCCAATTATGTAACCAAATATAAGTTTTATCTCCACTATTCATTTCTAAGGGAGATAATACTGGAATATGAGGATTAAACATATAATAATTTTTCCAACTATTACCAACATACGTAATCTGATTACAATGTATTCTTACCCGTGATTTAGCATAATGATGTCTAAACATGTTTAAATGTTTCACCCCATTTATTATTTGATCAGTTCCACTCATATGAGAATGAACTAATCCAACATTAAAATTTTCACTAGCAAGTTTTTCCGCAACTGTTAAAATTTGTCTTTCAGTTCCCCCCATTGCACCACCATCTTTTTCAAATAATGGAGGAGAAAGGATTAAATAATCATAGCTCATTATGCTCCTGAAGTAAATTTTCTCCAATCAATTATACTCTTAATCAAAAAATTTCTATTGATAATCGTTTTTATAATTGATTCTAAATAATTTATTTTTTCTTTTTGATATTCAATTTTTTCTTGCATTTCAATTATATCTTTATCTGAATTTAAAAATCTATCTATATCTAATTTATTTCTAGATTTAATATCTAATTCAAATGGTTCCCACTCTAATTTATCTAAACTATCTTTGTCAAGTTTACCTGTGTAATAAAGCCATTTTAATTTAGACAATTCTTTCATTTTTGACTCATATTTTACAAGTCTTAATTTTTCATCTGAAAAAATTTTAAAATATTTATTGTGAAGTTCTGGTATTCTTGTTGATTCTACATCTAATTGCAAATCATCTAGAACACAATCACTGGTCCATAATTCTTGTATGTTTTCTAATTTCATTATACCTCATAATCAACGTTCTCCTATAATTCTCTCAACTTTATATGTAGTATATGCGAATGTAGCATCCGCGGCAACAACTTCTGCATCAGCAACATCCGAAGACATCTCTATATCAGTTAAATCTACAGGAAACAAATTTGTAAATTTGGCCACATATTGAACATTCTTATTGCTCGTAAGGATTGTTAAGAAACCATCAGAATAGGTTTCTTCAGAATTATACTGTTCTAAGTCTTCAGGAAAAGTAATTCCTTTAATCCAATTATAAACTTCTAACCAATTTTGTAATTCTTCATCTATTATAAACCTAACACGTAATTCATTCATTTGTACTTTATCGCCAGCAATAGGCATATCTCTAAGAGGAGTTACTTGTAAAAACTGACCTGCTGACAAACCCGGTAAATTAGTAGATTGACAAAAAAAGTTCACATGCGGAATTTTGTCAATCACAAATTTAAAACCTGTGGGTATAAAATAATTTAAATTTTTTGGTTGTCTTGTAGCTTCTGCCATAGTTCATCTTCCGATACATTTGGTATATTTTCTAACGATTGATTTTGATCAATAACTCTTTTCATTATAAGATCATCATATATATTTAGTAAGTCTTTGAATCCTTCTATAAATTCATCTGTCATAGTATTAGCCGCCCCTTCTGAAGGATATGCATTAGTACCATCATACATATTATCTCTTTCCCCAAATACATCAAAACCTATTAAATATTTTATATCTTTAGGATAATATTCATGTGCTACTCTTATGAGTTGTATACCAGCACTTCCTCCATATATTGGACTGGGAACATGTGATATTTGACATTTTTCTTTTATCCAAGTTATATGATGATGTCGTCTAAAACCATTATAAATGAATTCATAACCAGTTGGTTCATTCTCAAATACTATAGCATCAGCAGGAATCTCCATAGAATCTCTAACTTCTCCTGGAAGAGGATTCATATTACTAATAAGAACTTTATTGTTTAAAGCATAATCAGAATCTAATACTTCATGAGTAATATGACCATCAACAGTTAAAAGATAATCTGGTGCAAAATCACGATAAAGAGCATTACATCCAAATGTCCATGCTTTTTCTTTAATCTTATTTAAATCTAGATGTTGTCTGGATTTTCCATTTCCTATTACAACTACTGCCATTCTATTTCTTTAAGAAACTGTTCTGTTGTTATATTATCAATATTTTCAACTTTTGTATTATCATCAATAACCCTTGTCAATCTTATTCCAGGACAAAATTCTTCTTTTAACAAATAAAACAATCCAATTCTTTCATCTTCTGCTACATGAAATTCTTTATTAGATGTTATTCCACGAACTGTTATTGGATAATTACGAGTATCATCATAAATATTTTTTCTATCCCCAAATAAATCAAAACCTATCATATATATTTGTTCTTCTGGATGTAAATGATAAGCCAATCTAATGCTCACCCATCCAGAATTTACTGGATATATTTTTTCAAAGGGCACTAAAGAAACTTTATGTCCTTCTCTTAATGCTTTTCCATATCCGTATCCACTAGGTACTTTTTCTAAAAAATTACCATATCCATATTCAGTTGTATAAACTTTATTTTCTTTAGAATATCCAGACTCAATTATTTCTTCAAGCATCATTGGATCACACGTAAGAAGTATATCTGGAGTAAAATCACGATAAAGACCATTACTTCCATATATTGTACCGTATTTTTTCAAAAAATGCAAGTCTATTTTTTGTCTTGATTCACCATTTCCTATGCAAAAAATCATTTTTTTGTATAAATTTCATGTTCCATGTTTTTAATATTATGCGAATACGAATATACAACATGAACTTCAATATTTTCTTTTATCGTTTCCGCCATTCTATGTCTCCACCACTGTTTCGGTTTCAATGTACAATGAGCATTTTCACCGTTTGGTAGAATCTGGAGGGCAAGATACATTGCTATATTTAAATAAGTACATTTATTTGATAATGTAAAAATTTCTTTTAAAGTATCGTTTATTTCTTTTTCTGGAACATGTTCTAAAACATCTGTACAAATAACACAATCAAAATTTCCAGATGGCAAAAGACCCCATTTTGGTATTGCAGGATCATAAAGCCCCATCTTATCAAGTCCCCATGATAAATGAATCCTATCTTCTATGTAATGTTTTGCATTTCCACATCCATAATCCAATGCGGTTTTTGATTTTGTAGTTTTTATTAATTTTTTGATATTGTCTAAATGAAGGGTAAGAGAATCGCCAGGATAGGAAGGATGTTGTTTATATAAATCAATTTTAGAATGCATAATATCTCCAAAAACAAAAAAAGGAAGCAGGTTTTACCCTACTCCCTTTTATGTATACTAAGTTTTTTAGAGAAACTTACATTAAGTTAGCTACTCGTACAAGCCTGTAGTACTCATTGCTTGATGCACCAGCATTGTCTCCACTAATATCCGAAGATCCTGTGCTAGTAATTTCAACTTGTCCAGTTGAGAAAGGATTCCTTACAAGACCATATCGAGTCTTAAATCCAATTTTTGGCTGGAAGGTGTTTGTGTCAACCGCACGTACCATTTGCAACGGAACGTATGGGCAGTAGAACATTCCTGCATCATAAGATGAGGATCCTTTGTATCCAACTACAAAGTAGTTGACATCATTTGTTACTGCATATGGATCAACATAAACACGATAGCGACCGTTAAGTACACCAACAAAAGTGTTTCCTGCATCATCAGGATTGAGATTATTGCTATCAAGAGCAGGAGCGTAATCAAGAACTCCAGCCATTTGAAGTGCAGAAGCAACATCTGAAGAAGTGATAATCATATTACCTTTTCCTCTACGTGTCTTCTTCGCAATCTCGTTTGCTTCTCTCTCGATCTGGAACATGAGACCTTTAAACTTCTCAACGGACCAGCGACCATTTGAATCTGTGTCGAGATCAAAGATACCTGATTGTGTAGTGTTAGTTTGGGCACCAACTTTGGCTTCCCTGTAAATCTTACGAACAACCTCACGGTTAATCTCTGCAAGAATCTCAGCGGAAAGAATATTGCTGAGTTCTGTTTCTGCATCAAGACCATGAACTGCTTTAAGATCCTGAGCAACTTCCATTGTGTAATCTGCTCTTAAGGCTCTTGTTTTCGCAGTAACAGTAACCTTCTCAATTGAGAAAGCCATGTTATTAGGTGTTACGCCTTCGCCTACGGCAGTTGATAAACCACCTGCCGCTAGTGTATGAGAAGCGTTAGCTGTTCCATCTGTATGGATATGAAGGCCTGGAACATTGTCCGGTTGAGTTATCGCAGAGGTATTAGAAGAGAAACTTGTGTCTGCTTCGTTATAAAGTGCCTCTGGGGACTGACTCATTGTGACATATCTTGCTCTCATAGCAAAGATAAGACCAGTAGGACCAGTCATTGGTTGCACACCGCAGACATCATATGCAATGAGATTAGGCATTGCTCGTCTTACGAGTGAAATCATAATAGGATCGTACTTTGCTACACCACCAGTATCTGGAAATGCACCTGAAGCCTGTCCCTCTGTCAAGAAGTTTTGTGAAGAAAGAACTTGATTGTCTTCCTGCATGGACTTTTCTTGGTTCTCCAACAAAACAGTTGTTACTGCTTTACGATATGGGTCGTCAATGTTACCCAATTCTGGATGGTCAAGAATAGGAGCCCACTTTTTTTGTAAATTTTCTGAAAGATACATGTGTAAATCTCCTTAATTGTTATTTAATTTGTGTTCTAGAAATAGCATTTGCATACTGTTTAATGTTTTCAGGTGCATCTGCCATCACATCGTCTGAAGAATTGTCTTCATTCGGTTCCATATCATCTTGTGTGTCTGTAGACCCTTCAGTTAAAACCTGTTTGTCTTCAGCGTTTTCTGCACGAAAATACTTGTCTTTAATAATCTGAAGTTTTTCAGTATATGATTCTTCGTCTTCATACTCAATACCTTCTGCCAACTTAATCATTTTTTCTTGATCTACCTCAGTCATTCCTTCTGATACAGTATACATAGAATCTAACTTTTTGAACTCTTTGAGTTCTTTAGATGAGTCGATGTTTTTTTGAATTTCAGAATTTAATGAACCCTCTAAGTCTTCAACTTTGGCGAACAGGTCATCTACAAGATCAACCTTTTCGTCTGGAATATCGACATAGTGTTCAACAAATAAATTTTTAAGACCGACCATGAAATCTTCAACAATTTCTGAACGAATGCCTTTATCAACTGCAAGTTCATTTTCCTGCATCCATTCTTTAACAACATAATTCATGAAATCATCTACTTTTTCAATCATAACTGTGCGATTGTTTTCGATGGATTCTTGAAGTTCTGTCTTGTATTGTTCATCCAGTTTGTCTATTCTTGTTGAAATTTCATCATTTACTCTGGCAAAAACTGCGGCTTCAAATATAGTGGCCGCTTTTTCTTTAAATTCGTCTGAAAGTTCTTCGCCTTCAATAAGTGCTTGAACATCACTCTCAAGATTGAATTCTTCTCTAGCAACTACTTCTTTTGTTTCTTTATTTTCAGAAACAATTTCATTACCTTCTTCATCGAATTCAACATCATCAACTTCGTTAAGTGCGCCGAGAATTTCAGCAACTTCTTCTTTGCTCATCTCATCTAACTTATCGTAAATTGATTTAATAAGTGACATTTTTGATGCACTTTCAGAAACACCGCCTTTATCTGCAGGACGTTTCTTAGCGGACGGAACCCCTTTTGTAAAATCAGGTTTGGGTCCGTCTGGAACCTCATTATTTACACCCGTATCTGTTGCTTTTGCGGGAGCTTTTTTGATTGGTTCTTTATTTTTTCCAGCGCCTGGAAATGAAGCCTCATCTACTTGAGTATCTTCATTAGTAGCATCGTCTTCTTGAGTTTCCTCTTTTACTTCTGCTTCTTGCTCCAGAGCTTCATTTTTTTCTTCTGACATGTGATAACTCCTTAATTTTGTGAGAATATTGTCTCTGTCTCATGTTTATATTTATACAATTATAGGTTTGAAAGAAAGCTATTAAATGCTTTTAACTTAACATTTTCCAGTTTTTTAGACGGCGCTTTGGTAACTTCTTTATGAATAGCTGAAATCACCTTTTCTCTGAGAACACCTGATTCCCAAACCCATTCCTTTCCTTCCATGATTCCTTGAACAAAGGCCTCAGGAGCAGAAGGATCAGCAACTATATCTGCGGCAGTTGCTAGATAAAAATCATCTTTTACATATTTCACTCCGCCTTTTTCCTCTAAAGAACCCATTCCTCTAGAAGAAACGCCCAATTGTGCGCCATTCTCGATGAGATTTTGCACAATTTTGCCGTATGGGGTATCAATAATCTTCGCTTTACCGACAACATTATTACCATCTTCTGTTAATGAAGTAATCATGTGTGATACCCGTTCTAAGTTTATACCAGGACCGTCTGGGTGACCCAGTTCCCCGAATGCTCTATTTTTTCCAACATAACTTTCATTATATCTTTTTATTTCTTTCATAAGAATTTCTTTAGGATAAATTCTTCCATTCTTATTTTTCACTTCTGCCATCATAAAGGGACCATGAATATATAGAGATTTTTTCCCGTCTTTTTCTTCTGTAACGTACTCTATATTTTCATTTAGTTCTGTAATTAAATGCATAACTTAACCTTTTTGACCTGGTGTTTTTATCTTATTTCTATTTCTTTTACGTTGCAACTCTTCTTTTCTTTTAACTTTTACTAATCTCTTGGCCATTTTTTTAATTTTTGGTAAAAATCTTTCTAATCTTGTCGCAAGCATTATTTTTTGAGCGGGAGACATTTTTGAAAGGTTCTGTCCTTTAGCAATTCTGCTTCTCATTATATTTCTAGCCGTTCTTTTAGCTCGTTTTTGTAATACTTCTGGGCTCGCAACTCTTCTTAATGCTCTTTGTTTTGCTCTTGTCAGTAACTTAGAACGCCTTCTAGCCCGTTGACCAGCCTTTAATCTCTGTTGAAGAGTAAATTTTCTCTCTTCTAAAGGAACATGTTGATATTCTGCTTCGTCTTTAAATTCTCTGAATTGTTTCATCTCTTTATATTTTTATTTAGCTTTGAAATTCCTCTAAATAACCCAGACCTTAACGTTTTCTTTCTTTTTATATTTATCAATCTTTGCTTTATTTTTCTTTTTCTTAAAGACTGTCTTATTTTCAAATTAGTTTTGGGATTAAATTTCTTTCTTTCCTTTGCAGTCATTTTTTTGAGAATCTTCTTGCCTGCAACCTTTCTATATCCCTTACCAATTAATCCTCTATTTTTTCTAAAAATATTTCTAAATGCTTTTCGTCTTCCTCCAATAGTTCGAACACGACTTATTTTGTGTATTCTTTTCATTCATAACCTTAGTCCGAATGTGCTACTGAAGTTGCCTGACCCGTAAAAGTTACACTCCAATCAGAATTTTTAAGAATTTTATGTATTCCTACAGGAAATTTAATTGTTCCTTTAGATTCCCAAGCTCCACCATTTATTGCGGGCCCCTGTACTTCTACAATTCCCGTAGTTGCTATATTACATGCAACTGTGGTTGCTGAACCAACGGTATTATTTGCTGGATCTGTTACTAAGGCTCCAAGTAGTTTATAAGCCATTAATTATTCTCCTCTGCTTTTAGAAAAAGAAACCATATTCCAAAAATCTTCTTTACTTTCAAATAATTTTTTAGAAAATTCTTTCTTATTTTCGTCATTTAATTTTTTATAAGTTTCGTACAAAATCTCTGCATCATCGGGTTCAACAATTACTTGAACATCTTTCAAATTTATTTTATGTGATTCCTGAACTTTATAAATTTGCTTGAGTAGTGGAATTAAATCATCAATATGATGAATATCCTCAATCATATCTTGATCTTCATCATATTCGAATTCCTCATAAGGATTGTCTTCCGAACCATGATCCATTTCATATTCAAGAAAATGCTTTACAGAGCTTATATAAGAACACGCCCTTGAAATTTTATCTTGAACCCATGCTTCTAATTCTGTATGATCATCGAGCATTTCAAAAAGTTCTCTACTGTATTTGTGTAGTTTATATAAACTTTGTTTAGCCATTCTACCCTCAACATCATCATAATTCATTTTTCCATGAGGATGTTGATGTTGAACACCACTATAATGCTCTTTTATTTCTTTTTTGGCTGTTGATGATAAATCTTTAAATGTTTTCATGGGCCTCTAGTGTTAAATTTCGATATCTAATTTATATTTATATGATTTATATCTTTTATATTAATCCGTTTTTACTAAAATCATACCATTTTCATCTGGCAATTGATAGGTTATACCCTTCTCATCGAAAAGAGTTTTAACTTGATCATATATAGATTCGTCAAAATCGAAATACCACACATAATCTTCTGCCCATTGTCCCGCACACGAAACTAATGATGGTAGTGTCACATTATTTGCCGCATACTTATATTCTCTTTTTGTCTCATGCAATGTTGAATCAAAAGAGCAAATCAAATAATCTTCCATTAAATTAATAGTATCAAAATCTTCTAGAGCGGGAATAGGAATAATATCTGCTGAAAGCTCAATATCACCTTCTTGTATAGTTAATGAGGCTTCTATTTCTATACCACTTTCATTTAAACTCATACAGTTCTCCAAAAATCTTTCCAAATTACTTCGTCTGTTTTATCATAAGGGCGAAACCACTTATCTCCCTTATGCATATACTTAATATCATTTTCTGTACCTGCTGTAACATGAATATGAAACAACAAACGTGGCATCCATTCGGGGTTTTCTTTCCAGTCTAACCAATTTATCACACTTCCCATACATGCATCCATTAATAAATTGTCACCTAAATAAATAAAATTAACAATTCTACTACCCAATTTTCTTAATAGTATTTCATTTTCAATGATTAATACAATTAGATCACCTTTGATAACATTTTCCAAAGTTTGATTCTGAAAAGGAATTATTGGTGAACCTAAAGCCTCCATATCATTTTTCATCGCCCGTATCTTTACGGAACCAGACCTTTCATATTCATCAAATGTTAATTCATCATTTATATTATTTTCCGGATATAATAATCGAGATAATTCAGTATAAAAATAATTAAATGCCACATTAGATCCATTAATATATTTAGGATATAAGTCCTTTTTAATAGAATTTACCCAAGCCTTTTTAAATATTTTTCTTCTTTCTTCTTGGATCACAATATTTCTCCCTTTATTTCAAAATATTTATTTATACTATGCATAAAATCGTATATATAAGCCCACTTAAAATGAAATTGAGGTCTACCTTCTTTTAATTTATTTAAATGTTCTATTACTGTAGTATTCGGATCAGGAGTGGGATATGATGTATATAAATTTCTAAGAAAATCATCAAAATATTTCTGACCATATTTTTGTGCTAACTTCTTATATCCTTCAATTATTGCACATAATCTTATTTCGTTCGGATGAATCCACTTAGAATCACGAGGATCAGGATGAAATTGCTTATAGATATATTTTCGACCCTCTTCTACTGTATCATCCACATATTGGGATTCGTCTATTTTAGTTTCTCTTGTAAATCTAAACTTAGAAGTGGAAATAATCAAACAATGTAGTTCGATAAGAAGAGTATCATCATCTAACTCATCATCCATATTTAAATTATTCCATAAAGGAGTTATATCAATACTCGCAAACTCCTGTCCTACTTGAGGCATTTAAAATTCTCCAAAAACCATCTTTGCCGTATTTCTTTCCCCTTTACTAATGAATATTTAGTTTGTCCAGACAATATTCCTTGCCAACAACCTTCTATGAACGGTTTATCTTCTAATAAAATAGTTGGCACAAAGTTTTCTGCACTCTTTTTTATAACATCTGTTATTCGTTTATCCATGCCCTCTTTATTAAAAAATCCTTCATATATTACAGTTACTTCATTATATTTTTCAGGAATAAAATAAGCAATAAATGTTACAACATTCGAAACATTAGATATAAACAAATTAGGAAAAATATAAATGTTTTCCCATTTCCATTCGTCAATATATTTTTTATATCGTTTAGAGGGTTCTTTAGTTATTCTTTCTACAGAATGTTTACCATATCTTATGTGTTCTGGAGTAAGACTTTGATCTAAGGACAGGAAAGGTGATAGAAGGTTTTTAGAAGCCGCATGAACATAAGGCACATGAAGAATATCAATAACATTTTCTACAAATAATTTCCAATTTGCTTTAAATGTTAATTCATAATGTAAAAAATGATTATCTGCTTTATAATTATATTTATCTAACAAAGAAATTACTAAAGGATCACGTTCACCCATAAACAATAAATTTTTATATCTGTAATGAGGATATTGTTTTGCGTGTGATTGATCTATTCCATGATAACCACATATAAATTTTTGATTACCATATCCAAGGGGGTGTGTTAAAGCAAGTCTGTGATCACAAACATTATCATAAACCGCATCATCTCTTACAACAATAGGATATTTTCCGACAAGAAAACTATGATAATCATTCTTTTGCGAAAATCGATATCCAGAATCAACAAACATTCCTTTTAAGAATATTTTTTCTATTTCCTCACTAAATCGTTGTTCTTCCATTCTCTTTCAGGTATCATAGGCTTTATAAATTTTTCATAAACCATATTATCTTCCACACGGGATTGTAAATTAAGAGTATTTTGTATATCTTTACGTGTTTCTGTAAATTGTGTTTTATAAGGTTCTTGAGAATAATAGTTATATCCTTCAGGAATTAAATGACAATAATTACATGGTGTACGATATCCTACTCGTTCATCTACAGGACCTATTCTATTATGTAAGGTTATAGAATTATCAAAAATACATATATCATTATTTTGCTGATATTTATGGTGATATATATTTTCTTCAATGAAAAGTTCTTTATCTAATTGTTTGGTAAACTCTGTCTTTTCTACTGCATAAGGGGCATAATGCAATCCTTTAACACCACCGGGACTTGTGATGACTAAAGGTAGTTCAATAGGATCAAATACTTGATTCCAATGAAATATATCATCGTGATCTTTACACCACTTCCCCTCTCCATACCCGCCCCACACAAACTTGATAGTCATATCATCCAACTCTCGTTTATATGAATCGGTCTGTTTATCATACCAAGTTGCGGTAGTAACAAATCCAGTAGAAGTACCAACCATTCCTTTAACACCCATTAAAGCAATTCCTGGATTAAATACAATAGATCCCGGCTCATTAGAGTGCCAAAGCAATTCTCCTTTATCAAACATCCCTATAGCTTTTCCATTTTCTTTTATACCAGATATACGGTGTAATTGAGATTTCCAAGGAATCTTTTCACCTATAAATTCATCTCCTCCAGCACCCATCCAAGCTAAATCTTCTGTATGTTTTCGATCTACATCTTCTATGAGATTACGCTTAAATAAACTGTAGAAATTACTTATTCCTAATTTCTCTTTATATTTTTTTCTAATTCTATAACCATCTAAAATAAAAGGATCACCCCAAAGAAGCATTTTTCGTTCAAATTCATTGGGATGAATATCAACATTTCTAATGATTGTTACTAAATCAGTAAGATGTTCTTTCCCCAATTCTATCCAATCATTATCAGACATTTCTGCTAATGATACATCATCTATAAATCGGCCATAATCACCGAGTCCGGGTATTTTACTAGTTTTCATTTGATCATTTCCTTTTCAAATAATTTTTGAAGATAGTGATATTTTTTAGCGATATTCAGGGACACGGGTATGTAAATATCGTCTGGATCTTCTTGTGGAATTGAGCTAATGACCACGTAAAGTTGTTGTAATTGTTCACTTGACAAACTCTTAATAAATTCTCCTACATTTGGATCCTCATGAACATCTTGTTCTATTCTTTTTTGATAATCTCTATGTTCTAAAACATGCTCGGGTAAAGGCGCCCCACCTCCCGGAGCCATAAAAATAGGCATCGTATATCTGCGTTTATTATGTTTATTAACTACTCGATGAGGAACTGCTGATATTTTATTATTCAACCAAGCCTGTAATGTTTCTCCAACATTTATAACAACCGCGGGAGCAAAAGAAGCTGTTGTCCAATTAGAAGATTCTTTATCAGTTCTTATTTCTAAATCCTCTGTTTCATCAAAAACATGTAATATAGTTATTGTGCCAATATCACAATGATGTTTCATTCTACTATCTGCTATTGATGGCTTTTCCAAGTATTTAATTAAAACCATATGAGATCCATCCTTTACAGTTTCCGTTGGGGTATGACATTCTATTAAATTCGTACCAAATTCTAAATCAAAAGATCGTAGAACCATCATTCCTAATTGTCGAGATGCTTTATATACAACACCACACAATTTATGAAGGTCTTCTGGAAAGACAGAATCCAAAACTTTTGGATTCATTGGAAACAGATGAGGATTAAAAATTCTCTCTGTGGTTTCATTATGCCAAGGCTCATCTGCTTTAATAGAATACTTATTTTCAAACACTCCATCTAATCGTGACCTTATATGATTCATTATAGTTATATAATGAGGAAATGGCTCTGATATTAAACATTGTCCAGTCTCTTTAAAGGAGCTTATTATATCCGAATCAAATGTTGGGGAATCTCTTCTAATTACCATATAATTTTTCATGCTCTGCACGGCGATCTTCTAAGGATGCATCCGCAGGTAACCCGCTTCTATAGCTTCCGGTTTCTTTGACTTTGACTACATCATTAGCGGCATCATTTGTTAAACAGGTCCCCTTTCCTTGAGTTTCTTGTTCTATTCTTCTAAGATAATTTCTGGTTTTGTGAACATGTTCCGGCATTGGCCCACCAGTGCCCACTCCCATAAAAATAGGCATCGAATATCTGCGTTTATTGTGTTTATTGACTACTCGATGAGGAACGGCTGTTATTTCATCATTTATCCAAGATTGTAATGTTTCTCCAACATTTATAGCAACCGAATTAGGAACAAAAGGAACAGTTATCCAATCCTCCTTGTCTCTACTAGTTCTTACTTCTAAATCCTTTGTATCATCAAGAACATGTAATATAGTTATTGTGCCAATATCACAATGGTCCCGCATTCTTTGATAATCCTTTGATATGTCCAAATATTTAATTAAAACCATGCTTGCCCCATCTTCTATCGCTCCTATTTTTGGGGTATGACACTCTATTAAATTTGTACCAAATTCTAAATCAAAAGACCGTAAAACTTTCATTCCTAATTGTCGAGATGCTTTATATACAACATCACATAATTTACGGAGGTCTTCTGGAAAGTCGAAACCGTCTGTTACTGGCTTTGCATTTGGATTAAAGATTCTTTCTAAATTTTCATTTTGCCAAGGCTCACTTTGTTTAGCTGAATTTTCACTTTCAAACACCTTATCTAATTGTGATCTTAAATGATTCATTATAGTTACATGATGAGGAAATGGATTCGTTATTAAACAATGTCCAGCATCACGAAAAGCTCGTATTATATCAACATCAAACGTTGAAGAATTTTGATTTACTAGTGGTGTGTACATAATTATACTCGTTTCATTAAAAGGTTTTCTATAATAAAGACATTTAAAAAATCTGTTTCATACCATTTTTCAGACATTTTGTAATTATATTCATCTGGAAAAGCATGATGGTTATTATGAAGCATTGCTCCAGGAAAACCAAATAACCATTGTCCAAGTGTATTGTTTGTACTTTTATCTGTAGTATCAAAATTACGATATCCCCACATGTGTCCTATAGTATTAGTTAATCCTCCACTATGAAGTGTTATAATACTAGGTAATGCAAAAAAGAAAACAGGTATTCTCCAATCAATTAGTGCAGTTAAAATAAGTGGCGGAACAACTATAATTAAATAATTTCTATGCAATAATTTTAAGAAAGGATCTTTCACTAAATCAGCATACAGTCTATGTTCATATATTTCCTGTCTCCAGTTAGTAAACCACACATCAACAGGACTTAAATAGTGAGGAGAATGCGGATCCTCTGGCGTGTCCGATTTTTCATGATGTCTTCTATGAAATGCTACCCACGGAAAATGTGTTCCTTGAAATATGAATAGTCCACATATAGCCATAAATTTATGAGCCCAAGGCTTTGCCTCAAATTGTGTATGACAAAAATATCTATGAGCACCAATTTCTCCCCCTATATGCCGAAACAATATAACCCCAATAAGAGTTAACCACAGCCAATGCAATGGACTATAAACCAATCCTATTACCGACACAATATGAAATAAAATCATGAAAGTAAAATATGACTGCCATGAATTATTATATTCTCTCCACCAAGAGGAATCTTTTAATAAATTTCCCACAATAATCCCTTTCTTTTCCTGTTACGTTTTCATCCCAATTATCGGGATCATGATGATGATTATTATGTAAACCACTACCTAGTGTTAAATCATTTACCCACCAATTATTTGTACTTTTATCTGAAGTTTCAAAATTACGATAACCCCATTTATGACATACGACATTTACTAATGCCGCTCCGTGTATGACTCCCACACTCGGTATACTAATAAGAAATACAGGTAATCTCCAATCTATTAATGATAATAATAAAAAAGTTATACCTATGATCAAAAAATAATATTTGTGTCCATTTTTATAAATTGGACTTTTTAATAAATCAGCATAGTGTTTTATAGGCAAATTTACTTTTTGCCACAAAGTTAGCCAAACTCTCCACCAAGGAATAATATGAGGTGAATGTGGGTCTAACGCTTCATCAGAAAACAAATGATGAGCCCTATGTGCTATAACCCACGAAATGGGCGAACCATAACAATTAAAAATACCCATCGTTGATAACAAAAAATGTCTTATTGGGCCCGTTTCAAAAGATTTATGTGCAACATATCTATGATTTCCTATTTCACTTCCAAATTTACCAAACAATAAAAATCCAACGGGAATCCATAGATACCACGACAATGAAGAATATATAATTCCTATTACTGCTAAAATATGATTCAATATCAAAAGTATTCTTACACCTATTTGATGAGACATATAAATCTTGCACCGGGATCAATTTTACCAAAACGATAATTCTTCTCATCATTATGATGATTCAGGTGCCATCCCTCTCCACCTGTTATCAATGCTATCAATAAATTATTAGAAGGCTCTCCATGTCTATGTAAGTAAGCATTTACAAGACCATAGGCTTGATTTGCAAATACAATAGGAAGACAATATCCAAATAATAACAATAAAGGATCTATTAATAAAAATGTTAATACAATTAATGCATGTAATTTAAAATAATTATTATAAAACCATTTTAAATTAAAATTTTTACTAAGATTTAACCAATCTTTAAGGTCTACTCTTTCTGGTGCTATATACCAAAATCCTGCTTGAAACCACATACTTGTATATACCCTCCAAAACCCTTTATGTTTCGGACTATGTGGATCTTTCTCTGTATCACTATACTTATGATGAGCCCTATGAACCCCTATCCATATTAATGCGGGGCCAGGATTTCCAAATAATCCAAAAAGTTGACTATAAATTTCATACCACTTACCGATCTTAAAACTATTATGAGTCCAATATCTATGATAACCACTTGTAACAGCAGTTATATGAATAAATTGCCACCATATAAAACTACACAATAACATCCACCATTCACCATAAATTATTGCGGGTATAATAGCTAAATGACAAATTATATTAATAGTTAAAGAACCATATTTGTTTAAGATTTCCATAAATAACAAACTGCTACTACATATTCATCTGTATCAGATAGTGATATTCTTACATCTTGTCTCGGTCTCCTATATTCTTTAGATACAGGAGCATGTACTACTGGAAAACGTACACCTTTTTTTTTCCAATGCATATAACTAACATCTAATCTTAAATAAGGTGAAGCTATTGCTTTAGAATATGCTTCTTTAACACACCAACATTTAGTTAAATATCTAGCAGTCATAGGACTGGGTGCGTTTTTCTTTTCAATATCTGTTAATATTTTATTAACAAATTTCTCACCCCATTTATCATATATCTTTTGAATAGGTTCGATTGTTTGTAAATCGATTCCTATTAAATTTTCTCTAGCAGACATAAATCAACTTGAAATCCGGGACCATAAGAAATCATAACCAATTTTCCTTCTTTCTCAAAATCATATTGTAAAGTTTTTATTACACTTGTGGCAGACATATTACCAAATAATCTAAACATCTCAAAAGAAGAATCTAATGCACCGTCAGGCAAATTTAATCCTTCTGCCGTATTCTCCAAAACAACTTTTCCACCAGGATGACATATCCAATGATCAATATCATGACCTTTAATAAATTCTTCTACTTTGGGTAATAGTGCATTAGATGCTTTTGGTAGTTCCTGCAATTTAGTAGATTCTACATTATATAATAATCCTGTACTTGTTCCTTCAAGAGTAATAAAATCTTCTGTTTCTGGTAATACATGAGAAGCATGTTTAAGTACTTTCCATCCACCGTGTGGATAGTCATCGCCAGCAATTAAAATAGCACCCACACCATCACCAAAAATAGTAATACCAAATACAGTAGTAAGAGAACTATCTTCAGGATTTAAATTCATTGAACATAAATCATTAGTGAGACAAATTGCTACTTTAGTTGGGTTTGCTTTTAAAAATTCATCTGCAATTTGTATCACATGCGTACCACCATTACACGCTAACCCGAACATGGGTATTTTAATTACAGAATTGGAAAAATCAAAACGACTAAGCAATTTATGCGGTACAGTAGGAATTCCTACACCAGTCATTGTTGTAGATGCTATCATACATACATCTTCGGGAACAAGAAGTCCTAATTCTAATACTGCTTCTAATGATAATTCATTTGCTATTTCATTAAATGTTTTATTTTTTTGTGTAAAAGTTTGAGACTGTTCACGCATTGTTTCTATAGGATAACAAGTATGTCTATATTCAACCCCTGTTAATGGCATGTATCTATCAAACACTCTTCCAGAATATCCTTTTTCTTGCCACCATTCTTTCAACTTTTCTTTGAAATCATCATTGTGTAACCTATTTTTAGGATGTTTAGTTGCTATTTGTAAAATTTTACTCATTCTGCCTCTATTGTCATTTCTCTAATACGACCACTAAAATTAATCATATGGTCTATACATTCTACACATTGTTCGGGGGAAAGCATATTTGGTTCTAGCTTATGATCATATACTCGATTTACGAGAGTTGCTAATCTTGTTGTTCTTGGAGTTTCCACCCAGCCAGGTCTTAATAATGAAATTTTACATCCGTTATGTTTTGCAGTCTTTTCATAACATTCTAGATTGATTTTATCTAGTGATATTTTACCTGCAGTATAACGACTATGACCTATAGGATAATCATCTGTATCTTTTTCAGATGCGATAGAACTAACAGAAATTATATGTTTGTTCGGATCGTCTTTCCATAAATGAAAAACGAATAAAAGTGCTTGTGTTTGAGCCCACCATTTGTAGTCATTATATGCATTGTTTATAAAAATATCGCCTTTGGGATCGAACCATTCTTTAATATGCTCTATATCATGTTTATTATATCGCCTACTATGACCTTCTACCTCAATTAAGTCTTTGTATTTTGCGAGATAACTTCCATCATATTTTTCACTTAGTGCTTTCCCTATACCAGAAGTCACACCGGTTATAATCATTTTACGCATTTGCTTTTCGCTCTACCATATCATATAAATCACTTATTGTTGTTGCTTTTTGAAATTCTTCTGCATCTAAAGCTATATTAAAAGTGTCTTCAATAATTATCATTGTTTCTAAAATATGAATAGAATCAATTTCTAAATCTAAAGCAATTTTACTATCTGGTTTTATTTCTGGAAAATCAATGCCTGCCGCCGCTTCTTCAAACGCAGACTTACATTTTTCTTCAACTTCTTCTCTGGTGTAGTTCATATTATTCCGCTCTATATATGTTGTTCAACAGTAATTTATAATAATCTAACCTATTATTATAGTCTGTGTCTCCCCATTCTGTTTTTAATTCTATTTCGTTTTCTTCTATTATTTTTATAGCTTTTGTATAATTTTTTTCTTCAGCCGACTTTTTAATTTCTGCATGTAACATCTCAACCAACATTGATTAATCCTTATTATCTAATTTAAATTGTAAATTATCTAACATTTTATTATAGATAGAAGAAGCAGGAATAAAATTATTACCTCTATTTTCTACTATTTTAATTAATTCTGAAACATTTTCACTAGATAAATTATCAATACATTCTGTATTTAATGTTAATGTTTTGTTCCAAAACGTATCTACATCCTGTACTGCTTCAGGTTGAGGACCCGTATCTAAATATTCTCGATTGCCGTATATAATCTCTATCGATTTAAGTATCCATGTCCATTTTGTATATGACAGTTCTTCAAGTATCTTGGTATATAAAGAATTTAAAGCATTTTTAAATTCGGTTAATTGTTCCGTTTTATCCAATGTTGTATCGGATGATGTGCCTGTATAGCCAATAAAAAGATTAAGATAAAATATTACTAAAAAACAAGCGAGGCTTTCTACTGAATGGTATTCGGTTGATTTTTCTTTACTACTAGTCCATGAAAATCTTAAATCTATGTTAGAAAGTTCTGAGGGATACCGTTTACGCACACACTTGTCCAATTCTTCCATAGTCTTCGAAGGCATTTCTCGTAAAACTCTAAAACATTCATCGGTATACTCATAACAATTTATATCAACCAAATAATTAATAAGTCTCGTTTCCCAATCAGGATCTGCCGCTTTTTTAATATCACTCACATTCAATAAACAATTAAATCGATCTAATGGTGTTTGTATTTTGGTCTTATCTATTCTAGAATCAACATAGTTATATAAATCTTCTCGTACTTCATCAGTATATTTCCAATGATCTGGTGGTGTTGGATAATCATTCTCAGGAGTTTCAGTATTTAACTTTCCCACTATAGATGACAAAAGCCCCGTACATCGATTATGTATATCCAGATACGTTGTTTTGCCCCCCGATACCCACATATCGTCCATAGCAGTATTAGAAGTGAGATCATCTAAAGAAAGTTTGATTTCTTCAACCGATGGCTGTGATTCATTCTTCAACACAGCTTGTAATACACCGCTATATGAATCCTCTATTGGGGCGTCCTCTTGGGGGTAATCATACTCATCATCAATACTCTTTTCAAACGGATTATTTATATTATCTGATCTGCCCATATTGTTCTTTATAAGTTTTTTGACTTTGATATAAATTATAAGATTGTCTCAAATATTCTAAATCATTACCTTGAGTTTCTACAACAGGACTCAATTTTATGTCCTCTATGAAACTTGTAAATTCTATAGATTCTTCTTCAGTAAATTCTCGTATAGCCTTAAAGTTTTCAAATAAAATTAAATATAAATGTTTTCGTATTGAAAATAATGGGTTGTTCTTCACACTAGGATTATAAAAATGTCTATTTATAGATTCAATGTTTATCAACCAAGTAAATTTATTATAGGGTAAACTAAGTAAGGTTTTCTTTAAGTTTATAATACATGATCTATCAATTATATTTTTATGAGCATTCATATGATATATTTTATAACTGGATTGTAATTTGTTCCAAGCCAATCTAACACTTTCACCCCACCAATGTGCATACCAAGATACATCAAATTTTAAGATTTTATTTATGAGATGTAAATCATCATTGGTATACCATTCAGGACGTTTCATAGATATATACATATATTTATAGGCGTCAACATCATCATCATTAAATTGTAGTAGTTGTACAGTTCGATTATTTTCAATAAAAAATATAATATCCGTAAGTAATTTATTATATGTCTCGGGATATCCTATTCCGCCTATTGAATTAAAAGTCTCTTCACAAAGTTGAGTAATTTCTTTTGTCGTTGTACATAACTTAGTACACCAACTTCTATCATAATTTTTAATTTTACTTGGAATCATCAGGATGTGCTGTATCTAATTTACAAACTAATTTACCGTCTTCATCAAAATCATCTCCGGTTAATACACGTTCAGTACCATCTTGAAACCCCATAGTGGCTCCTACACTAGGTTCTCTAGAATTAAAATGCATTACTTCTTTATCTTTACCTGTGTTTCCTTCGTTTAACACTTCTGTTCCTTCAAATCCATCAGGAAAGAGGTCTTCATCTGATATTCCTCCTTTTTTTGCTCCTGCTCCCATATGACCTGTAACACCTTCAAGTTGTTCATCCACATAATTATTGACAATACTCATAGCATCATTAATATCTATTTCTTCACTTTCATCCTGTTTTTCAAAACTTTCTACTATGGCGTTTGCATCAGTTTCATCTACATCATTATCTTTTAAAAAATCTACATATTCATTGATTTCCTGCTTAATTTCAACTTGACTTGCCCTACAACTATTATCACAAAATTTTTGTTGAGAAGATTTACTACAAGTACATAAATCTTGTCCTGTATCTGTAGGATCATAATTCTGCGTTTGATAATCTACATTACATTCTGGACAATCTGGATCAAAACCCTGACCTTGCATTGCGGCCATATTTCCACCCGAACCCTGTGCAGGTCTCCTATTAGACCACCCGCCTTCTTTAAGATCATATCGTTGTAAAAACAATAATCCTATATCAACATGGTGTAACATTATAGATGCTAAAAATGCTAATTCTTCATCTTCTAAAAGTTTTGTTAGTTTTGTATTAAAATCTCCGACTATTTCATTAAATTGAACTGCTTTTGCGGAAGGTTTTTCATGCTGATGTCCTCCTTCAAGGGGTTCAATGACTGGTTTATGTAATTCTTCTATATCCAAAACTTCATTATTTTCCATACTATTTCTCTCCCTACAATTAAATTCATTTGCAAGCAAATGAAGGTCATTCGGTTTTAATTGGTTGTCGATTCATACTACCTGTAGTATCTAGTTTCGTATGATCATCAAAATCTGTGAAAGGAACGATATTTTCACTTCCTTTCTGTTCTCTTACAAGTCCTTCAGTAGACCAATATCTTTTCATTTTATGGGATCCTGAGCATCCATTACACATATCACAAAATAAGTGACACACCGGAGAATGTATTGATTCTTTTCTCCATAAATCTCGTAAATTTTGTATATTCGCTTCTAGTGCTTTATGGATATGTTTTTTTTCTTCTAAGTCTGTATTGTCATCCATCGAGGAATCTATAGATGAAATTATTCTCATGGGTCCAAATGTATTAATAATTCCCACCATATCTTCTGCAAATTTATGTAAATTGGCTTTATGTATAGTATATCGTACTCTCCAAGTAAAATCTGTTTTAGACATAAGAGATAATGCTTCAACTACATCCATTGTTGATTTTTTCCCACTTTGATATATTCTTTCCTGATTACCTATACCATCAAAACTAATATCTATACTAAATTTTTGCTTTGTTATAGGTCTAGTTTCAAAATATTCTAAAAAAGATTTAAAAAACTTAGGTTTTGTTAATAATATACCATTTGTTATCAGATTAAATGTAACATTATTTTTCATAGATAACACTTTTTCCATGAATGTTTTGACATTATCCCATTGTGTCAACGGTTCGCCTCCAAATAAAGAAAAAAAACTTTGAAAATTTTCATCTGGTTCACTTTTTATAATTTCTTCAGCTTGATTTATCAGAAAGTCTTTTGTGGGAATTTGAGCAGGTTTATTTTCTAATTGTTCATAACAATAAGTACATTTAAGATTGCATTTATTAGTAAAATATATAACGTGTAAATTTGATACCTGAGGACGTTTCGGCTCTTCTTGATTGTGCCACACATCCGTGTAATCATTTACTATTTTATTTGTGTTAATCTTATCATCTTCATACGATCTCACCGCCGACTCTTTAAATAATCCTGCTCCACCTTTCCATTCATCGACAATATTCGATACTGTTTTTTCTTGGCTAGCAAAAATATCAGTTACCCCTTTATCGCTACGAGTAGAATTTAACTTATTAGAAGAAGTTCTCTGATTAGACTTACATTCACTAAAATTTTTAGGATGATATTGAATATTCATTATTGTTTTACCACGTATGCCATTGTTTTTAGGAATCTTTGAAAATCTAAGTTTTCATACTTAAACATGTGTCGGTGAACTACATTTTCTTCGGTTTGTGCTTTAAGTAAATTATCATCTCTTGCTTTTACTCGGTCAGGAGTCATCTTTGTTTGAATAGCTTTAGCAATCTGATCTACATCAAAACCACCACCCCCTTCATATCTTAGAGTTACATCTTTTTCATCACACGGCATTTTGTCTCCTTAGTTTAATATGGATGTTGACCTCCAAGTCCCTTTGGTTCAATATGACCTTTTCCTGCAGAAAAGGAAAGATTATCTTCAGCGGCTTTACCAAATGGAAGTAAAGAAGGTGAAATTGCCGCCAAGGCACCATTATCATTGAAAATGCTTGGTATACCTGGCTCTTTTGCCGCCTCTATTAATTCCAATATTGGTATATGATCATTATCTGGTGTATACCATTTTTCGGTTCGACCAGAAAATAACATTTTTATATATTTTTGATAGGCGGGCATATCCTTACATATTTCCGCCATACGCAATGTTTCATCATAATATATATGAAACAATTCACAAATAGAATCTACAGGTGCATTATTATTTCGAACTTGAGAATATGTACAACCAGAATTACAAACTTTATATAATCTACAATCTTTACATTTATCATAAGTTTTTGGATTAAATATCTTTTGATAATAATTAAAATTATATGTGTCACCTTTCATTGGTAATAATTTTTTAGAACTCCATCTAGCACATGGAAAAAATTTACCTTCAGTTGTTAAAACTGCCCCATGATGTCCAGCAAAACACCCAAAAGGTCTTTTTTCTTTTGTTAAACCTATAAGCATATCACGTATAGCAAGATGAAAAAAACCGGCCATAACTATTTTACCTGAATCTAAATACTCTATATTTGTATCGGCCAATCGCCTACACTCTTTTCTAAACAAACGAATATCATCTTCGCTCCAAATATCATCTCTAACAATAGCAAAGCCGGGCTCGGGCACTCCAAACTCAACCAAAAACTTAAAATTTTCACTCATTCCAGAAACATTACCGGGAAATATCATAACCTTACAAGACCTACCACCATATCCCTTACTAAAAATTCGACTTATTAAATGCTTCTTTTGTTCATAGATTTCTAAAATATTTTCATATCCATCATTTTCTTTCATATTTTTAACAAGTGGTCTAGATTCATTTGCAGAAGTTCCATCAAAACTCCATGCTAATCCTACACCTAGCCGTTCTAATTCGTTTAATTTTTCCTCATCTATCAAAGTCAAATTTGATATAACACTCATTCCAGAACATTTTGGATCTCTATTGTAATATTTTTCGGCTGAATATGATATAATATCCATATTTAATAATGGTTCTCCGCCAAAATAAGAAACATAATATTCTGAATTTACTGCTCTAGATCGTTTAACTAAAGTTTTAAATTCATCCCAGCTATCATCAAACGCCTCTTCAGTCATAAAATTATCCTGATTAGCTACGTAACAATAAGGGCAACCCAAATTACATTTTTCTGTAACAGAAACTTCTAATTGAAAAGTCATAAAGTTGCATCTTTTGCATATATTTTAAAATTTGAATCTTCCATTTTATTAGACTCTACTTGGAAATATTCATGATCATAAAGAGCTTGTCCATTTTCGAAATTATTTATTTCTTCTTTGTCTGGAATATAAGTAACATTGTCTTCTAATCTATCAATAGAAAATTCTTTCGCAGTTACATCTTTATATATTGATTTATTTTTAGTAAGATTAGATATAACTGTTTCATTTTTCGGATTGGAAAAATGACAAACAACATGTCGAATTTTATTAGGCATAGTATTACATACACGATGCGGCATCGCTATTACTTCATCATTAGTCCATCTTTGTATCACTTCTCCAGCGATTAATATAAGTACGCCAGGTATATAAGGGATATCAGTCCACGTAAAATCTTTAGTCAAGACTTGTAATTCCGAAAATTTACCTGAATGAGATTTTGGAAAAATTATATTTACTAATGCTAAAGCAGTCAAATCACGATGTTCATACATTCTATAGTTTCCATCCCACGGTCCTAAATTTTTACTATTATTTGATTCATATCGTATAGCCGCAAATTGATCTTTTCCCAAATGCACAGTATCAGGTGGAACGTTATAATATTTATTAAAGCTATTATAAACTTTTATACTCACTTCTTGCATTATTTTATATAAATCTAAAAACGTACTTGTGGATTCAGTCTCTATACTATTATCATTTTCTGGATGCCATATACGTGCATACGGCCAATTCCTTTCTTTTTCTTTTGTTGATATATTAGCACTGGTATTAAATACATTTTCGATATTTTCAATTAAATATGTTATGATATC
>Ga0098057_1000018_pt1 | contig 66445 bp, 62 predicted proteins | sample 18_taG_FD_77072 | JGI IMG/M metagenome (GOLD analysis project Ga0098057, IMG submission 77072) | Marine viral communities from the Subarctic Pacific Ocean - 18_ETSP_OMZAT15316 metaG | ecosystem: Environmental > Aquatic > Marine > Oceanic | place: Pacific Ocean | collected 2015-01-19 | reverse complement strand
TGGCTGGGCTAAGTACAGTGGTTTTACCATTGAATTTAGTCCAAGTTGGGATGAGTTGCTACGCAACTTTGTACTTAGCCCAGCCACGTTGAAGAAGAAGAGCGGAGCGAATTCTTCTTCAACATTGGCATAACACGCACTGTATTCATGTTATTCCCATTACATGTTTAAGTTTTATTCAGTTTATCCCGTTAATTCTCAGGAATATACTGAATAAACGGAGATTACCAACTTTTGAGTGTTATCATCATATTCCTGTTAGTCACACAAACAAAAAAGGCCTCCAATCGGAAGCCTTTGATAAAAATAATTAAGATCTGAAACTGAATTAGTTAGCAGCCAGTGTTCCTTGAAGTTTTCTGCTGTTGGTAGCTTCAGGGCTGTCAGGGTATTCTTCAATGATGGTAGAAGTAATACTGCTTACTTTATCCATATTGCCAAGTTCCTTGTAAACATTAGCAGCTTTCAAAAGATTGAATGGGGTAGTGGAATCGTTTTTATCCCAGTTTGCCGCTTCTTCATATTTTTTAGCAGCTTTTTCAAGGCTTCCGTTTAGCTTCAGAAGCGTTGCATGGAAAGAAACAGACCCAACACCCATAATACCTTTCGGATGCTTGTATTCCTGAATGTAGCCTAAAGCTTCTTCGTAATTGTCCATTTTGAAATAAGAAACTGAAGCGTAATAAGCTGCAAGGTTTCCGGCATTTGTTCCTGAATATTCGTTCGCAATTGCAATGAATCCATAAGAAAGCGTGTACTCATCTCCGTTCAAAGCAGTTTGATAATCACTTGCAGAATAGCTTTGCTCTGCTGCTGCTAAGTAGTTTTGTGCTTCCTGCTCCTGACCTTCAGCATAAAATCTATATCCAATCAATACTCCGATAACAACTATAACAGTTACCGTTAATGACAGAATCATAGTTCTGTTTGCATTAAAGAAGGATACCGTTTGTACATATTTGTCTAACAACGGATCGTGTTCTAACTCTTCTTTAGTAAATTTCTTCGTCATGTTTTTTTAATTAAGTATGATTTTGATAGGGGGCAAAAATAAGGCTTTTAGCGGTCAACCGAAATTGAATTAATCAATTGTTCCATTTTTTATTTCAAGGATGGTGTCAGAACGTTCCGCAATATTTTTTTCGTGGGTAATTAATAGCACAGAAACACCGTCTCTGTCTCTTAATTCAAACAAAAGATCCAGAATGATCTGTGTGTTAGCATCGTCTAAATTTCCGGTGGGTTCATCAGCAAGAATAAGTTCCGGATTGTTCATCAAAGCTCTTGCCATGGAAACACGTTGCTGTTCACCGCCTGAAAGTTGAGTAGGGCGATGGAATCTTCGGTCTGCAATACTAAATCGCTTCATAAGATCCAGTGCTCTGTCTGAAGCTTCTTTCATCGGAACTCCGGATATCAGAGCAGGCATTGCGATATTCTCAATAGCAGTAAATTCAGGCAACAAATGATGGAACTGGAATACAAAGCCAATATTTTTATTTCTGAACTCAGCTAACTTATCAGAATTCATCAGGCTGATATCTTTATCGCCCCAAAGCACAGAACCTTTGTTGGGTTTATCAAGTCCGCCCAGAATATGAAGTAAGGTACTTTTACCGCTGCCACTTGAGCCAACAATAGAAGTAATGGTTCCTTTTTGAACTTCCAGATTCACATTTTCGAGTACTTCTAGAGGCGGGCCACCATTATCATCATCGTAGCTCTTATAAATCCCCTCAGCCTTTAATAATAACTCTGACATCAGCTTTCCTTGCTAGAATAAAATTCAGGATAAGTAACCTGTTCGATATGAACGCATTTGCCGGTTTCGGTATCCACTTTAGCAAATACTCCGCATAAATGATTATCGCCTTCCGCAGCGCGATATTTTTGATGAACTCCTGTCGTAAATCTTTTTATGGCTACTTTTTTGTCCATTCCGATGGATGAATTAAAAGAACCTGTCATGCCTGCGTCGGTTTGATAACCTAATCCCTGTGGAAATATTCTGGCATCTCCGGTTGGGATATGAGTATGGGTTCCAACCATTACCGAAGCTCTGCCATCAATATGCCAGCCCATGGAGACCTTTTCTGCGGTTGCTTCCGCATGCATATCCACAAAAATGATATTCGTTTCTTCTCTCATTTTAGATAAAGCCCAATCAGCAGCAGAAAAAGGATCGTCAATTGCTTTCATGAACGTACGTCCTTGTAAATTCAATACACCGATCTTAAAAGAAGTACCCGGGATTTCATACACTCCAAAACCTGAACCCGCATTCCCTTTGGGATAGTTAAGAGGGCGGAGGATGGTGTTATTTTCCCGCATGTATGGAAACACTTTCCACTTGTCGAAAGAGTGGTCACCACCGGTAATTACATGCACTCCAAGATTATGGAGAGACTTGATGATAGATTCGTTGATTCCATGACCTTCATGTGAATTTTCACCGTTAGCTATCACAAAATCAGCCTCATATTTCTTAATAAGACTTGGAAGTACCGTTTCTGTTAATTGTAATCCTGGAGAGCCAACGATGTCTCCGACAAACAAAATGCTGACAGTTTCAGCCAATGTATTTTTCCTTTTTTATTCTTCTTTGATCTGAAGGAGAAGCTTTTCTAAGCTCTTGTTAACTCTCTCCATGGTATGGTGTTCGTTCTTTTCTAATTCGGAAGAGTTGTTTCTGGCTTCAAAAAGTTCTTCTGCAATACTAAGAGCTGCAAGCGACATAACCGTAGATTCCGGTTGTTTTACAAGCTGTTCGCGATAGGTTTTGAATCTTTCATCTACATAATTGCAGATGCGGATCATGTTTTCTTCTTCGCTGTCTTCAACTTTCAGCGGATATTGCTTTCCGAGAATAGTGACTTTTATTGATTTCATGATTCAGAACCCAAATGATTATCAATTTTTTGAACAAGTCCCTGAATATGCTGACGCATTGCCAATCTTTCAGACTCATTTATAGCAGAGAAAATATCTGTTTGTTTGTCTCTTGCTTCAGTCAATTTTGTTTGAAGCTTGGAATTGTCTCGCTTCAGTTCTTTAATTTCATTCTTTAATTCTGAAATCTCTTCATTGATTTCACCCAGAAGTTCACGAAATCGTTCAGTCTGTTTTGCAACCTTATTCATTGCTTATAACCTAAGATCTAAGTTTAGCAGAGAATTGCTTCTCCAGTGATTTAACCACGCGCTGAATAATAGGTTCTACTTCTTTGATATTCAAGGTTTTGTTGGGATCAATGAAATTTAGTCTGAAGGCAATACTTTTATTTCCTTCTCCAATTGATTCGCCTTCGAAAACATCAAATATATCAATGTTTTTTAATGTGTTACCTGCATTAGACTTTATAGAGCTCATAAGATCTCCTGCAGAAACTTCCTGTTCCACGATCACTGCAAAGTCGAATTCGAAGGCAGGGAATTTGGGAATTGGTGTGAATGATTTAGCTTTGTGCTTGGCAAGAGCTTCCGAAATCTTATCCAAACTGAATTCAGCAATATAAGTTTTGTGCTCTATATCATAGACATCCAACATAGACTCAGAAACAGTGGAAACCTTTCCCAGTTCTATTTTTTTGAAGCTGTACGTAAGCGAATTCTCATCGATTGCTTTGATCTTGATACTTCCTGCCAAACCTAACTTGGTGAAGAATGCATTTACTTCGGACTTAAGATCAAATATGGAAAATGGCATAGCCTTTCCTGTCCAGTGTTCTGAGTTTTTCAATCCTGAAAGACCAAACAGTAAATGAGTTTGCTCATTGATGCCATCATGATATGTAGCATCTTCGCTTTGTACAAACACATTACCAACTTCAAAAAACCGAATAGTTTCTGCTTTCCTGTTAAAGTTATAAGAAGCAGACTTCAGAAATCCATGCATCAAAGAAGGACGCATCGTACTCATATCCTTATTCAATGGATTTAATGTCTCGATCATTTGCTCTTCAGTAACAAAATTGAGCGCTTCTTTTTGGGAGATGAGAGAGTTGCTGTAAATTTCTTTAAATCCTAACTGAACACCAATATCTCTGGTTTTGGAAAGTAAAAGCTCCCAATCAGTTAAAGGTTCAGTTGATACAAAGATTCCCTGATTCTTTGACCCGATCTTGTTGTAATCAAATAATCTTCCAACTTCTTCAATCAGATCAACTTCACGTTCAAGGTCTGGACGGAAAGTTGGTATTTCAAAAGTAATGGTGTCTTCATCTTTTGAAACTACATCAAGTTCAAGACCATTTACGATTTGGATGATCTCTTCAACAGACAGATCAGTACCTAACAATCTGTTCACATAACTCTTTCTCAAAGTAAGTTGATGCGTTTCCGTTTTTACAGGGTGAATATCCGTGATACCGGCTTCTGCTTCACCGCCACAAACTTCAATGATAAGATCTGCAGTTCTTTGAGCAGCAATGGCTTGTAGATTCGGATCAATACCTCGCTCAAATCTATAAGAAGCATCGGTTTGCAGAGTTTGTTGCTTAGATGTCCTTCGGATACTACCCGGATCGAAATAAGCACTTTCAATTAAAATGTTTGTGGTAGAATCACTTACTTCGGAATGCAACCCGCCCATAACTCCGGCTATTGCCACAGGACCATTACCATCACAAATAAACAGTGTTCCCGGTTCACATTTTCTTTTAATGTGATCAAGAGTTTCAAACTCAATTTCTTTATCGAATTCTTTAACGATAATCTTTCCGTTATTCAGATTGTCGAAATCAAAAGCGTGTAATGGTTGCCCAAGTTCGTACATTACATAATTAGTGATATCTACAACATTATTAACAGGACGAAGTCCGATCGCTGTTAATTTATCCTGCAACCATTTTGGTGAATCCTCAATCGTTACATTTTTGACAAGCTTGCCGACATATCTGTGGCATTTATCACTTTCAACTTCAATGGAATAATCAGAAGTATTTGAAGATTCAGGTACTTTAACAGCAGGTTTAACCAACTCAAGATCTAAAGCCGCAGCAATATCTCGGGCTACTCCAAGATGACAAGTTGCATCCGGTCTGTTTGGAGTAATGGCGATTTCAATGATCGTATCCTGATACAGATCAAAGATGTCACTTATAGGAGTTCCTGTTTCCAGTGATGGATCCAAAACCATAATTCCATCGTGATCCGTACCGAGTCCAAGCTCGTCTTCAGCGCAAATCATTCCGTGAGATTCTTCGCCACGGAGTTTTGCTTTTCTAAGAGTTAAAAAGCTTCCATCATCCAGTTTGATGGGCAGGGTAGAGCCAACGGTTGCTACGGGTATTTTTTGTCCTGCAGCTACATTGTTTGCTCCGCAAACGATCTGAACTTTCTCGTCTCCAAGGTCAACGGTACAAACCTTTAATCTGTCTGCATTAGGATGAGCTTTTGTTTCAAGAACTTCACCAACGATCACGCCTTCCAGTGTACTGCCAAACTCTTCAATTTCTTCGACCTCTAAACCGATCAAAGTAAGTTTATCAGCGAGTTCTTCAGGACTCAGATCCAGATCAATAAATTCTTGTAGCCAGTTATATGAAATTTTCATTTATAACGTATTGAGATCTTTTAATTAAACTGTTCTAAAAAGCGAATGTCATTCTCGTAGAATGAGCGAATGTCGTCGATTCCATGCTTTAAAATAGCGATGCGTTCAACACCCATTCCCCAGGCAAACCCGGTATATTTTTCAGGGTCAACTCCTGCAGCTTTGAATACATTAGGATCAACCATGCCGGAACCTAAAATTTCCAGCCATTTTCCTTTTTCTTTGGATCCCCACCAGATATCCATTTCTAAACTTGGTTCTGTGAAAGGGAAGAAGCCCGGACGTAATCTGTATTTCACATCATTGCCATACATCAATTTAGCAAAAGTGATCAATGTATCTTTAAGATCAGCTACGCTAACATTCTCATCAACATAAAGAGCTTCAACCTGATGGAACAGGAAATAAGACTTCGGGCTTACAGCTTCGTTTCGGTACACTCTTCCGGGCATGATAGCACGAATCGGTGGCTTTTGTTTTTCCATCAATCTGATCTGTACGGGAGAAGTATGAGTTCTCAAAACAAGATCGTCTACTTTCGGATCATCGTTCTTTCTTACAAAAAAAGTATCCTGTTCATCTCTTGCAGGATGATTAGGAGGGAAGTTCAGAGCGGTGAAGTTATGGAAATCATCTTCGATCTCAGGTCCGTGAGAGATCGTAAAACCTAATCGGTAAAAGATACTCTTCATCTCTTCCAGAGTTTGGGTAAGAGGGTGTAAAGAACCAACAGGAGAGAGAGGAGCGGTTAAAGTAATATCGTCTATAGCTGATCTTTCTGCAGTGGCTGAAGAAGCAAATGAGGATTGTAGCTCATCAAAACGATCCTGAGCCAAATTCTTGAGATCATTCATGGACTTTCCAAAGGCAGCTTTATCTGCCTTAGCTACCTGACCAATCATTTTAAACATAGATTGTATCTTACCATTCTTGGAAAGGAACTCGAGGCGGAAATTTTCAAGCTCATCGGAGTTTGAAACCGGGAAAGATTCTATTTCTTTTTTTAATGCTTCTACTTTATCGAGCATGTTTTTTGATTTAACTAAGTAATCTGTGGTTAAAATAAAAAAACCGGTAAACCTAATTGAACAGATTTACCGGCTTTAAATAGCAAGATAGCAATTAAGCTGTAGCTTCCTTCACAATGGCAGCAAACGTATCGGCGTCGTGAACCGCTAAATCTGCAAGTACCTTACGGTTGATCTGCATATCCTTTTCTTTCATCGCGTGGATGAGCTTAGAATAAGAGATTCCGTTGATTCTTGCAGCAGCATTGATTCGAACGATCCATAATCTACGGAATGTACGTTTACGATTTTTGCGATCACGGTATTGGTACTGAAGACCTTTTTCAACCGCATTTTTCGCAATCGTATATACATTCTTTCGTTTGCCCCAGTAACCTTTCGCTTGAGAAATAATCTTTCTGCGACGGCGACGGGAAGCCACTAAATTTGATGAACGTGGCATTTTTGTCTAGATTTTAGGATTAAAATTTATAAGGGATAAGCTCTTTTACTTTTGGAGCATCTGCATCTGTAACGATAGTAGATTCGCCGAGCTTTCTCTTGGTTTTACTGCTTTTCTTAGTAAGAATGTGGCGCTTAAAAGCTTTCTTACGTTTAATTTTACCGGAACCGGTAACCTTAAATCGCTTTTTAGCTCCACTGTTACTTTTCATTTTTGGCATTGTGTGTATACCTGCTTTGTGAAAATTATAAAGACTTCAAAGATAGGTAGAAATCATCGTGTAATCAACGATTATAACAGTTTATTTTGGAGTGATCATCATGATCATTCGACGACCTTCCATATTCGGTTTTGTCTCAATCTTTGCGATGTCTTCAAGGCTTTTTGCGAGCTGTAAAAGAAGCAATTCACCCTTTTCTGTATAAAGCATATCACGCCCACGAAACTGAACGGTAGCTTTTACTTTGTCGCCGCTTTCTAAAAATTCTCTGGCATGACGAGTTTTAAACTCAAGGTCATGATCGTCTGTGTTTGGTCTGAAGCGAAGCTCTTTAACATTTACAGTATGCTGCTTTTTCTTAGCTTCTTTTTCTTTCTTCTTTTTTTCATACATGTATTTGCCGTAGTCAATGATCTTACAAACCGGAGGGTTTGCATCAGGTGCAATCTCAACCAGATCCAGGTTGTATTGTTCGGCAATCTGTAACGCTCGTTCAGATGTAGTAATTTCATGTCCGCCATCAGGTTTAATTACCCGGACTTGTGCGGCTCTTACGTCTTCATTGATTCTGGTTTTGTCAGCAGGTTCTGGTCTGCCAAATGATCTTCTTGCGATATTTATCCTCTTATGTTTTGTTAATCTTCAGGTAATGATTTTTTTTCAATCTCATTTTCAACAGTTGAAAGAAAATCAGAAAATTTGAAAGTTCCAATATCTCCTTTGCGATGTCTACGAACAGAAACCGTGCCAGCTTCTTGTTCTTTGGCTCCAACGATCAGCATATACGGCACTTTGTCAGTTTCCGCATCTCTGATCTTGCCACCAATTTGTTCGCTTCGGTCGTCAAGTTTTACCCGAACTCCAATCTTCTTAAATGCATCAACGCATTTTTTTGCATAATCATTCTGATCATCTGATATAGGAAGTACACGAACTTGTTCCGGAGAAAGCCAAAGCGGGAAGTTTCCGGCAAAATGCTCGATCAAAATACTGGTGAATCTTTCCATGGAACCGAAAGGTGCTCTGTGAATAATAACCGGTCGATGTTTTTCATTATCTGATCCTACATAAGTAAGATCAAAACGTTCCGGCATTACATAATCGACCTGAACAGTTCCCAACTGCCATTTTCTGCCGATGGCATCCCGAATTATAAAATCAATCTTAGGTCCATAAAAACTAGCTTCGCCCGGAGCAATAGTATAGTCCAGATTCATTTCATCAGCTACTTCTTTGATCTCTTTTTGAGCGCGTTCCCATAATTCAATGTCTCCGCCGTATTTTTCCTCATTATCATCACGGAAAGAGAGACGAATATCAACAGGCATACCAAATGTATCAAAAACAAAGTTTGTCAGGTCAATCGTATGTTTGATCTCCTGTTTCAACTGTTCCTGCATGCAATAAATATGAGCATCATCCTGTGTAAAACCACGAACTCTTGAAAGTCCACTTAATTCGCCGGATTGTTCATAACGATAAACGGTTCCAAATTCTGCCAAACGTAATGGCAGATCACGATAACTTCTCATTTCATTAGAATAGATCCTGTGGTGATGAGGGCAGTTCATAGGTTTCAGCATGTATTCTTCATCATCAACCTGAATGGGATCGTATTGAGAGTCAGAATAGTAGGGGTAATGCCCGGAAGTTTTGTACAACTCAATATTTCCGATATGAGGAGTGATCACTTCTTGATAGCCGCGTTCAAATTGTTCGTCTCTCAGGAAAGACTCTAATGTTCTTCTGAGTCTTGTTCCTTTAGGTAACCAAATAGGAAGGCCACTGCCCACCATTTTGTCGATCATATAAATACCTAGTTCTTTACCAAGCTTTCTGTGATCTCTTTTTTTGGCTTCTTCCACCATCTCAAGGTGTTCCGTAAGCATTTTCTGCTTAGGGAAAGAGATGCCGTAAATACGTGTAAGCTGTTTACTGTTATTATCTCCACGCCAGTAAGCACCTGCTAAACTTGTAAGCTTGATCGCTTTAACAATTCCTGTGTTTGGGACATGAGGTCCACGGCAAAGATCTGTAAAATTGCCTTGAGTATAGAATGTAATCGACCCGTCTTCTAAACCTTCGATCAGATCAACTTTATATTCATTTCCATTATTCTTATAAAAAGAAAGAGCATCTGCTTTGGAAATATCTTTTCGCTCAAAGCTGTTTTTATTTCGGGCTACTTCAAGAAATTTCTGTTCGATTTTCCCGAGATCTTCCTGAGAAATATTTTTCTCACCAAAATCGATGTCATAGTAAAAACCAGTTTCGATAGGAGGGCCTATACCAAATTTTGCTTCCGGATAAAGTTCCTGAACAGCTTCTGCTAAAATATGTGCAGATGAGTGCCAGAATGTATATTTGCCATCTTCACTATCCCAGGTATTGATCGCTATTGTGGCGTCTTCATTTATTGGCCGATCCAGATCAATGATGTCCCCGTTAACAGTGATACTTAGTGCAACTCTTGCTAATCCTGATGAAATTGATTCCGCAACCTCAAGCCCTGTAGTCCCCTTTTTATATTCTCGTTCGGAGCCGTCGGGTAAGGTGATAGTAATATTTTGTTCTGACATTAATTAGTTAATTGAAAAAAGCTTTTTTTGATACCCAAAGATAGGAATAATAATTTTTGGTACATACTTAATTTAAAATTATTAAAGTTTTGTTGGATAAAGTAAACTTTAAAATGCATATTCTCGCTGCAAAATAGAAGGACATTCTGGGATAAGTATGACATTTTTCGATTCGCAACTAATGTTTGTGTGCGATCAGCTTAATTTGAAGATATTGGATGCTAATGAGGCAGTTATATCCAAACTTCAATACCGTAAAAAAGAGTTAGTAGGCAAATCTTTGTCTACTTTAGGGAAGAATATAGATCTCAGTCAGGAAGAATTTGTTAATCTGGGATTACCCTTCATCGAAACCTGGAAGATTTTTTCGAAAGCAAAAGATGAATTTTTTGTTCAGTTTTCATCACATCTTATAAATTATAAAGGCATTCCGTCCAAAATTGTAGTAGCACATGATGTGACAGATGTATTTAAGAAGAAAGCATCCTCCAAAAAAGCAGTTTCATTGCCTATTGGGTTTCAGGATTTTCCATTGGCAGAGATAGAGTGGGATTTGGATCATAAGGTATTGAGATGGTCAAAAAGAGCGGAGTTACTTTTCGGGTATTCTCATTCCGATGTAAATAAGAACCCTTTTTTACTGGAAGACCTGATAAAAGAATCTGATTTCAACAAGATCACACAAGCAAATAAAGATGCGCTCGAAGCCCTAAGTCCTACGAAAGTACTTACTCTTAAATCCGAGACTAAAAGCGGTGAATACATAGAGTGTGAATGGTATAATTCCTATTTATTTGATAGCAAAGGAAATATCAGTTCAATCTATTCTGTGATCAAAGATATTACAGAAGAAACGCTTGCAAGGGAAAAGTCTAAGCAGTTGATGACCAGTTTTATGGATCTCTATAATTCAATTACAGATGCAATCTATTTATTAAACCCGCTGGGAGTGATCATCGATGTTAATGACGGTTTAACGAAAACCTTTGGGTATGAAAAAGAGGAGGTAATCGGTCAACAAATAAAATTTCTATCTGCTTCGGGTAAATACGACGATGATTTGATAAATGATTATTTAAAAAGAGCCAGAGAAGGAGAGTCAATAAGTTATGAAGGGTGGGGAGAAAAAAAGAACGGCGAAGTTTTTCCTACTGAAGTATTGATGAATTCCGGTTCATATCTAGATGAAGATGTTATAATTGTGGTGGAAAGAGACGTTTCAGAAAGGTTGCTTTCTCATCAGGAGTTAAAACATCGGGAAAGCATGTTCAGTAATCTTTTCCATTCAAGTCCGATAGGGATAGCACAGTTGGACCGGCATCAGGAAATTGAAAGTGTAAATCAAAGTTTCGAGGAAATTTTCGGATATACTCAAGAGGAAGTAAAGGGCTTGGAACTTGACAAATTAATTGTGCCTGATGATGAATATCAAGATGCTCTTGAACTTTCCACAAGTGAAATTGCCAAAGTATATAGCGGGAAAAGAAGAACAAAATCCGGCAATATAATCGATGTTATTGTTTGTGCTGTTCCTGTACTTGTAGATGGAAAAATTATTTCAATGTATGGTATTTATGTTGATATAACTGAACGCAAAAGAGCTGAAGAAAAGCTAAAGTCTAATTTAAGAGAAAAAGAAGTATTACTAGCTGAGATTCACCACAGGGTTAAGAATAATCTTGCCGTAATTACAGGGTTGTTAGAGTTACAGGCTTTAAACTCAGAAAACGAAGACGCACATAAAGTACTTAAAGATAGTCAAATGAGAGTTAACTCCATTGCATTGGTGCATGAACTGTTGTATCAAAGCGATGATTTTTCTCAGGTAGATATTCCTATTTACCTGAAGGATCTTGCAAAAGTGATCTCAAATTCGTTAGAAAGAAGAGCAATACCTGTAAATATCGAATTTGATCTGGATCAGATTAAGATGGAAATTACACAGGCAATACCATGTGGCTTGATCTTAAATGAAATATTAACCAATAGCTATAAACACGCTTTTACAGATCGAGAAGAAGGTGAAATTTTTATTTCTTTTAAGAATTCTGAAGACAAAATTGTTTATAAGGTAAGCGATAATGGGGTTGGCTTACCTGAAGAGAATGAGGAAGACAAACAATCGCTTGGTATGACATTAGTTAAAACTTTGGGAAGGCAATTGGATGCAGAAACGAATATCTATTCTGATAATGGCGCGAATTTCGAATTCAGATTTAATAAAAAATAGTTGCAATAAAACTGTTTTACTTTAGTCTGATTTTAGTTTTCTTTTGGTGATAAATTTTAATCCAATGATTTTAAAGTGAATACTGAGACAGCAAAGCAAAAAAAATCCTTTTTTAATCGCTTTTTGGACGGCATAGAATACGCAGGAAATAAATTACCGGACCCGGCTATATTATTTCTATTACTTCTGGGATTGGTTTGGATGTTGTCACTGATTCTTTCTCCGTTTGATTTTGCAGAGATTGATCCGAGGACAGGGCAAAACATTGAGATCATTAATTTATTAACAGGTTCTCAGCTCGCTGCTTTTCTGGCTAGTATGGTGAACACCTTTGTAACATTTGCTCCACTGGGAATTGTACTGGTTGCAATGTTAGGAGTTGGGGTTGCTGAACATTCAGGATATATAAATACAGCTATTAAATATGTACTTAGTTTTACCCCAAAGGCGCTGTTAACCCCTGTTTTGATATTAGTTGCTATTGTAAGCCATACAGCCACAGATGCGGGATATGTGCTTGTTATTCCACTTGGAGGTGTGATTTTTTACGCTGCCGGGCGACATCCGGTTGCTGGTATTGCAGCCGCTTTCGCCGGTGTTTCAGGTGGATTTAGTGCCAATTTTATTCCTTCAGGCATTGACCCATTACTTCAGAGTTTCACGCAATCAGCTGCACAGATCATTAACCCGGATATGCTGATTAATCCTTTAAATAACTGGTTTTTTACAAGTGCATCAAGTGTGTTAATTGTTCTTATTGGTTGGTATATCACTGATAAAATAGTAGAACCGAGATTAAAAAATGTAGAGCTAGATGATGATATTGACCTTGAAGGGGCGGATGATCTGGGAAATATTACAGAAAAAGAAAAGAAAGCTTTTTGGATAGCGACAGGTGTAATGATCACAGGTTTAATCGGGTTATTCTTATGGGTATATCCTGAAAACTCTGCAATGAGAGCCCCGAATGGAGAAATTACTGCATTTTCTGCCCCATTGATGAGATCTATTGTTCCGTTAATCTTTCTTCTTTTTTGGGTTCCCGGAATTATCTACGGATACCTTTCCGGAGGATATTCTAAAACTAAGGATATCATTGATGGTATGAGTAAGTCAATGGGAGATATGGCTTATTATATTGTGATGGCATTTTTCTGTGCATTGTTTATCGATGCGTTTGCCAAATCGAATATCGGAGTCTTGATCGCTTTAAAAGGGGCAGGTTATCTTCAGGCTTTAGATCTTCCGGGGCAAGTAACTATTGTTGGAATTATATTTCTTACAGCTTTTGTAAACCTGATGGTAGGTTCTGCCTCTGCGAAATGGGCGCTGATTAGTCCGATCTTTGTTCCAATGCTAATGGGACTTGGGATTTCACCTGATCTGACGCAAGCAGCTTACCGAGTAGGTGATTCCGTTTCAAATATCATTACGCCATTGATGCCTTATTTCCCGCTAGTTGTAGTCTTCTGTCAGCGATATGTGAAGAAAACAGGGATTGGGACTTTGGTTTCGGTAATGCTCCCTTATTCGGTTGTATTTCTAATCTCATGGACCATTTTCTTACTGATATACTGGTACCTTGGAATTCCGCTAGGACTACAAGCTGCTTATGAGTATGTGATGTAGGTTCTTTTTAGGGAAAAGGGAAAAGGGAAAAGGGAAAAGCAGAAAGAAAAATGTACGTCCTAATGGATTCAATCTATCGGAAGTTATCCTGAAATGGTTCAAACGGTATAGATTGCCTAACCTGCAACGATGGCTTGCTAAGAGCTGGTGCGATATCAACGCCTCGGGATGAAAAACTAGAAAACTGTTTAGTGGACTTAACTCACCATTCAGAATTTCATATTTAAAATTTCTCTATTATTTAATCAACATCATTTTTCGAGTAGTACTACCTTCAGGGGTGTTTAAACGATAGAAATATATGCCACTTGCAAACTGGGTTGCATTCCAAGTTACAGAATGAGAACCTTTCGATTTAAGAGAACTAATCAAAGTTGTTACTTTTTGTCCTGTAGAATTGTAAATAGATAGAGTTACATGACTAGAGTTAGCAAGAGTGTAATTAATATTGGTAGTTGGATTAAAAGGATTTGGATAGTTTTGTTTGAGTGAAAATTCATCTACAGTAACTATACCTTCATCAGAAATAGATGTTGCTTCAGATCCCATAAAAGTCATGATACGATTCATTACTTCTTTTCTTACTGAATCTGGATAAATGGTTTCGAATGGAAAACCGAGATAAACAACTTTTCCTGGAATATTTCCATCTTCAAACATTCCTTTAAACTGAATTGCAGCTACTTGTTGAGAACTAACACTTGAATAAATTAGAGATGCATCACTACCATTGGTGGGTGTTAAAACATCAGGATATTGCACATTATAACTTCCATTTGTGCCATTATCGAAACTGATAGAGGAAATTCCGTCAAAAATTGAGCCTGCAGGGGGTTCAGTGGTATAAAAGGTAGCAGTTTGATTATTTGGAGCGTCTAACTGATACGTAGCCTTCAAATAATTATGGAAAAATGCTTTGTCCTTAGTACTACCACGGTTATCCAAATCCCACGCAATTTCAGCTCCAGAAACAAATAATGAGCCACCATTCTGCAAAAACGATTTCACCTTAGTTTGTTCTGTATCATTAAACGTTTCATCAGCGGTACTTTCTGTACCTAAAATCCAGAGAACAATATCATAATCCTCTAAGGAAAGCTGGTTATCAATTATTGCATCATTACTAGCAGCGTCGAACGAATATTCATTATCGTGAAGCGCTTGACCATGTTCCATTATAAAGTCAAACGTGTTTCCAGAAGTATTTCGATCGAACCCATTAATTACCAGTATATTATTTTGCAACTGATTTGGTACAACAGCTAAAACTTCAGAATAATCGCTTTCTTCAGTTTCTGAAATCGCTTGAATTTTCAGATAATTAACAGTGTTAGGCTCTAATCCTGAAATTTCAAATGAATTTGTGGTAAATGTTTCGAATTCAGAAAAAAAAACTCCATTCGAACTTAAAAATACTCTGTATGAATTCACTTCAGGGTTTTCTTTTATAATCACCTGAGCTGTTGTTGAATCGCTAGATATAACACTGATGTTCTTCGGAGGGGTAAGTTCAGAATCACTTGCTAATGGATAATATGGTTTTCTGATTGAGCCTTCATCACTGAATAGCGAAGCCATTTCAACATCAGTTAAAACTTCAGTTATGCGACGTGATTGATTATTTATGAGCACACTATCTCGGACTAGTCTAATTCCATGGCTGTAATCCGCATAAGTTTCACCATGCCCTGCATACACTGGCTGAATAGGACTTCCATTTAAATAATGCCATCCATAAATAACTACTCTGTTACTTGAATTACCATAAATACGATTTGAAATGATTACATCTTTTTTGTGTCCGGCAACTAGCGCGCCAAGTGGTTCTTCAGAAAGCTGTTCTGCGCGTTGAGCTTTTACGGTGATGTTATGATCCCACATAACCGGAATAGTGGTCATTTCTGAGCTTGCTGCAATCGGTGAAGGCGATAATTTAGCTGTGGCTTCACTCCAAATTTGATCAACCATTTGTTTGGTTGGAAGAGTGAAAGATAAGCTATCAGCAAGTTTTTGAGCTAAAATGGGTGTCATTGGCATTAAAAAATAATTACTATCAGAGCCAACAGCCATGTAATCGGGAGTAACGAAATAAGTTACATTGTAAACCGAATCATTAATAGTTTTAGAAATTGAAATAGGAACTAACTCGCGTAGAAAGTCGGGTACATTTCCAGCAATAATCTGATTATAGATTTCGGCTTCTCTGTTTTCAAGTGATAGATTTTCGATCTGATTTTTAAATTCACTACCTGAAAGAGCTTCTTGCGGACGAGCAGGAAGAGGAAGTGTTTGCGCAAGAAGAATTTCAGAAGTTCCCAATAAAAGGAGAGAGAGAAATACTAGCTTCAGAAAATTGAAAATGTTTTTGGATATAGCCCGTAGCTTTGAATATGAGTTCATCGAAGTAAATAAATTTATGATGCTTATGAGGTCATAAGAAATACAAAGGAAAGGATAATGTGCGTCCTACTAGATTCGAACTAGTGACCTCTGCAATGTCAATGCAACGCTCTAACCAACTGAGCTAAGGACGCTTTTGAAAGCGAACAAATATAATGAGATTTATGCTTTAGGTAAAAGTTAGTTTTCGTATCTTTACAGCTAATTAAAATTGTTATTTGGCATGATCAACCGCAGACACGTTCGGGAAACTGTACTTCAGGCACTTTACGCACTCAAACAGAGTGGCGATTCAGTTCAATATATAACTGATTCTGTTATAAAAGATGCACTTGGAACCGAAAAAGAAGCTAGGCGTTTCGCAGAAAAGCTCTTTTTCAGAACTTTAGAAAATGAGCCTGAATTAGATGAGGTGATCATTAAGCATATCAAAAACTGGGAAATTCAACGATTGGCATTGATAGATCGTCTGATCCTTAAAATGGCTTTATGTGAATTTCTTTATTTCGATGAAATCCCTACTAAAGTAACTATTAATGAAGCTATCGAGATCGCAAAAAAATTCTCTACAGGAAAGTCAGGACGTTTTGTGAATGGAATTCTGGACGCTTCATTAGAAGACCTGTCAAAATCTGACAGAATTAATAAAAAGGGCAGGGGCTTAATCGATCATACTGTCAAATAACCCTTCTATCAAGATCTAACTTACACAAGTAAATACTATGAGTTTAAAATGTGGCATAGTTGGTTTGCCAAATGTTGGAAAATCAACGCTTTTTAATGCACTAAGTAATGCAGGAGCCGAGTCCGCTAATTTTCCGTTTTGTACGATCGATCCAAACGTTGGATTAGTGCCAGTCCCGGATGCCAGGTTAACTAAATTGGCAAATCTTGCAAGTTCTGCAAATGTAATTCCTACCACTATTGAGTTTGTTGATATAGCCGGTTTGGTAAAAGGGGCTTCCGAAGGTAAAGGAAAAGGAAATGCATTTCTGTCTCATATTCGAGAAGTGGATCTGATAATTCATGTAGTACGTTGTTTTGATGACGATGATATCATTCATGTGGAAGGTGGGATTGATCCCGACAGAGATATCACCATTATTGAAGAGGAACTGATTCTCAAAGATCTTGAAAGCATTGAAAAGAGAGTTGAGAATCTAAAGAAACAATCCAAAAGTGGAGACAAAGCAATGAAGGCTCAGCTTGAAGTTGCGGAACGTCTCAGGGAACACTTAGAAAATGGTAAATCAGCACGCTTGTTCGAAGTGACTCCTGAAGAAAAAGTGGCATATAATGATTTGATGCTGCTTTCAAGTAAACAAGTGTTATATGCTTGCAATGTTTCAGAGACTGATCTGGATAGCGGAAACGAATATGTAGATACTGTGAAGTCTATTGCTGCAAAGCACGATGATGAGATCGTTATGTTCTGTGCTAAAATTGAAGCAGAGATCGCAGAATTAGATCCTGATGAAAAGGAAATGTTTCTTGAGGAACTTGGATTAAAAAGTGCCGGTTTAGACCGTTTAATAAATTCCGCATATAAAGAACTTGGATTAATAACCTATTTCACTGTCGGACCAAAGGAAGCAAGAGCATGGACGATTAAGAAAGGAACAAAAGCTCCACAAGCCGCCGGTGTTATTCACACAGATTTTGAAAGAGGTTTTATCAGAGCTGAGACCATTTCATATGATGATTATGAAAAATATGAAACTGAGAAAGCTGCTAAAGAAGCCGGAAGAATGAGACAGGAAGGAAAAGAATATGTAGTAAGTGACGGAGATGTAATGTTATTTAGATTTAATGTTTAGAAACCAGATATACATTATTTTTATATGGAATTAATTTAAATACATGACAAAAAAGCTTAGCTATTTACTCTTATTATTTTTGGTCGTTGGTTGCGAACCGACCAAGGACGATACAATAATAATCGATCTTGGAAAGGTCTTTGTATCAAGTAATACACAATCCAGAATCGGTATATTTAACTTTTCAGATCTGGATAATAAAGTTCTTGTTCAGTATGAAATAACTACTGATGATGCTGAAGGAATCTATTATGACAATACCAGAGATATTGTTTATCAAGCGGATAGGGAAAATAACAGGATTAACGCCTACAATCGATTGTCTACAAATGAAGCAAGCTCAGGGATACTGCCCAGTGCAATAAGCACTTCAGATTTTAGTAACCCAAGAGGTCTCACATCTGACAAGAATATTGCTATTGTAGCACAAGACGCCTCCGATGATAACGGGCAACAGAACGCCTTACTTATGTATGACATAAGTGCTAATGAAATCATTCTTAGAAATCAATTTACTGTTGATTTTGCATTATGGGATATCCAATTAGTAGGTAATACGCTATATGCTGTCGAAGATGGAACAGACAGTTTAGCTGTGTTTAATAATTTTTTTGGAAACTCGGATGGGCAAGTTACTCCCGATTTTAAGATAAGTATTGAGGGGATTGTAAGAACTCATGGATTATATTATTCACTTTCGGAAGATCTGATGGTTATGACTGATATTGGAGATGAGGCTTCCGGAATCGGAGACGGTCAAATTGTAATAATAGAAGACTTTAATCTGAAACTCTCAGCTGCACTTCAAGAACCGGAAAAGACCATTTCCAGAAACGACATGGTTTTTATTAATGGAGAAAACACAACTCTTCAAAATCCTGTAGACGTTGTATATCATTCAACAGCAAATAGAATTATAGTGGCAGAACGTACCACAAATGGAGGTATGCTTCTTGCCTTCGAATATCCGGATCAATTTGAATCTTCAAATGCGTTCAATATAACTCCTTCTTATTCAGTTAGTTACAATGGGATTTCTAGCTTATACATCAATCAATAAGAATATAAATCTAAAATATCTTCTAATACGTATGTTAAAGAAGATTGATAAACAAAAAATAACTGGGACACTATGAAAACAAATAAACTAACAACTTTAATCATTTTAATTTTTGGGGTTTCTTTTCTTTCATGTGGAAGTGGGGATGATAACGGAGATTTAACTACAGAGTTTGGAGCTGTATTTGTATCAAGTAACACAACTCCGGTGGTAGGGATATATGATTTCTCATCATCATCAGTAAGTTCTGTACAGTTTGGGTTGAGTTCTACAGATTCTGATGGAATTATATACAGTTCTGATTCCGATGAATTGTACATTGCATCAAGATCTAATAACAGAGTTGAAGTATATACCAATTTAAAAGAAACAGAAGCATCATTAAATCTTAATCTGGCATTTAGCAGCAGTCAGGATTTTGTAAATGCGAGAAAAATGGCTTCATCAGGAAACAAACTTGTAGTGTCGCAGGATGCTTCTGATGGAAACAATCAAACAAACGCTTTTTATGTATATGAAGTAGGAGGTAACGCAGCTACTTTATCAAATACATATACTACTGATATTCATCTTTGGGACATTCAATTTTCAGGAAACAGTTTGTATGCCATCCAGGATAATTCAGATACTCTTGCTGTGTATAATAATTTTCTCAGTAACTCAGATGGTTTAGTATCTCCAAGCATCAAAGTACAAATTGAAGGTATTGTTCGAACACATGCATTATACTATTCAGCTTCTACGGATATAATGTTTTTAAGTGATATCGGTGACGCAGCAAGCGATAGTGATGGAGCTATTCACGTAATAAATAATTTTAGTTCTAAGTTTAGCGCTGCAGGAAATAACGGAACGATTTCATTATCAGATCAAATTGTTATCGAAGGAAGTAGTACCGAATTAGGGAATCCTGTTGGATTGGCTTATGATAACGAAGCGCAAAAGATCTATGTAGCAGAAAGAGCTGTTGATGGAGGAAAGCTTCTTGAATTTGATCTTCCTTCAACTAACGGAAACGCTTCTCCAACGTTCTCTCAAAACTTTGCAGGATCTGCAGCTGTTTATTTAGCTAACTAACGGATAAGGGGCAATAATAAAATTATATTGTAATAAAGGGATGCTTTAAAGCGTCCCTTTTTTTGTTTAGAAGAATGAGGCTAGCTGAATTCTTAAGGCATATTCGGATAGGTCAAAATCACCCTGATCTGAAAAAGAAGCTTTCAGTAATATATTTGGAGCTAGTTTATAGCCAAAAACAGCTGTCAGTCTGGATACATCTTCATCCCAGTTAAAAGAATTATCTGTTTCAGGTTCAGTAGCGTCAAAAAACAAAAGATGTTCAGCTCGCAAAGCAATGTAGCTTCCGGTAACACCTGGTAGTTCGTATTTGAAATCAATATTCCCTGAAATATTACTCAGATTATAATCACATAAGTTACCGCCACAACTTTCATCAAACTGGTTGGAAATAAATCCGGTGGTTTTCCATTTTGAGTAAATGATCTCACCAATTATTTCGAAGTAAGTAAAAGCTATCTTTGTGTCGGTACCAAGTAGCAACTGATAGTATTTTTGAAAGCTTTCGTCGGTTCTTACAGAATTATTGAGAGGGTCAGCTTGCATAAAATTTCCAAAACTGAAAGAGAAGCCTTGCTCCCAAAAAATTGAAGTTCTGTAAAACAGCCGTGATGTTAAAGCCAAATTTGGCAGGGTAGAGCGGTCACGAATCGTCATTGGAGTGCCATTTGTAATCGCTGCATCCAGAAACATTTTATCTTTTTTGATTTCCCATGAGGCGCCAATACCATTTGTATATCCCGCAAAATAGAGGGTAGGAAGCCCCACATCACCTTCTTCGTATTCGGCATTTGTATTATTACCGGCTTCAGGCCAAAATCCTCTGATATCCGAAATATTAGTAAAGTAACTATAAGCCAAAGGATGTTGAACAAAAACTCTATCTGTAGACAACTGTCTTTTTGTATAGAATCCGAATGGAGATATAAATCTACCAACTCTGATCACATAAGGATTATCCGGGTTATCCCAGGTCAGACTCGCCAGGGAAATTCGGGGTGGATTAAGTTTTCCACTTCCCCATGTATCTAATTGAATTCTGCTTTCAAAGAAAATTTGATCAGTAATGGGAGCGAAAAGAAAAGCATTCAGTTGTGTTACAGAGAAATTATAGTTTTGAAACTTCTTGGGAATCCCGTTAGCAATGAATTTTGAATGTTCTCCACCACCTGATAACTCCAGATCTAAGGCCCCATTCAATTGAATCTGTGCAAAACTCGGTACTGATAAAAAGTAGAGTAAAAGAAATGTACCAATAAAGATTTTGATTGAATTCATAATAGAAAAGTTTTTATCTAAAATTTTAGTATAACTATAGAGAGTGTTGTTGTAAATGATAAAGAACCTCTGAAACTTCAACGGAATCCTTAAATCCTTTTAGTTCCTGTGTTCCAATCCCTCTAAAACTTAGCCCTTCTATTTCATGGCTATATTGGCTTATCAAATTTTTAGGAATTAAAATTTGACCGTCTTTAGCAGAAGAACATAAACGGGCACATAAGTTTACTTCAGACCCAATTACTGTATAATCCATACGTTCCTTGGCTCCCATATTCCCAAGAATCACTTTACCATAATTTATGCCTATTCCAATACCATCAAAGAACTCGTTGAGTTCATTATCGGACTTAAAATCTTTTTGAATTTCAATCGCTGCATTAATTGCAGCTTTTAATGAGTCGACACCTGCAAATAAGGCGATCAAAGAATCTCCGACATATTTATCAATTGACCCTTTATGCAAAAGTACAGTATCAGCTTGTTTTCCGAGGGTTTTGTTCAGTTTTTCAAGAAACTCCTCAGGTGTAGAAGTTGAAATTTTAGAAGTAGAACCTCTAATATCAGTAAAAAGAATTGCGAGTTCCTGGAAGGAAGCTTTTTCGTCCAGATCTACGGTTTGTTTTTCCTGTATCATTTTTAAAGTATGATCACCCACATATTTAGTAAGTGCAAAACGTTCACGTAATCCCTGTATCATCTCATTAAACGTTTTTGTAAGAATACCTACTTCATCTTGAGAATTTGATTGAACTTCAACATCCAGGTCACCTTCTCTTACTTTAAGCATAGCTTTGGTAAGTCTCTGAATGGGTCCTGAAAAAGCTCCTGCAATGATAAAAGCAATGGGAACGATAACCAGAAAACTAGAAGCTGCAATCAGTAAAATATTTTGCTGAATGGTACCTAGAATTTCAAATTGTACATCAACCGGAACATAAGCGAGATAATACGCTCTCTCTTCAGTTCCTAAAGGACTTATAAATGCTAGCACTTCCTTATCATTTAAGTTTGCTCTGAAAGGTGTACTTATTTCTAAATTTGAAGTCAGCGAATCAACTAATTCTTTTTTCGAATTAACAAATTGACTGTAGATAGTCATGTTCTCGTCTACATTAGAATATGCAATGGGATTTTCATCCAAAAACATGATCACATCAAGTGGAGTATTTTGCTTAAGTAAACGAGCCTCAGAATCTTGAAATTTAGTGCCTAATGTAGTTGTTCCAATAATTGTGTTACCGGCATAAATTGGAATTGTTACGATCTGAAAGAGCTCTCCATCTACAGCCCATAGTCGGGGCCATTCAATATTTATAGGAGGTTCAATTCCATTTAATGCATTTTGAACACTTCTCCTAGATGAGATATTTGAACCGGCTCGTTCTTGATTATTCAGCCATGCAAGAACATCACCATCACTATTTGTTACTACAAAAAGATCTGTTTTAATGAAGAGAGCAAATTCATTAACGGTAAAATTTACTGAAGCTGGATCATTCAGTTCAACATTAGCTTTATAAGTCGAGTTTTCGCTTATAAGATAAGATGATTCAACTAAACGGTCGTACTGTAGAGTTTGCTGTTGTTTAAAAAATCCCTGAAGCTGGCTAAAATCCAGGACAATATCTTCATTCAGCGTTTTGGAAAATGTGTTGTTTACAGCAGTTAAAACCGTGACAAGAACGATCAGTGTTAAACCGATCAGGAGAATGATTAATTTAGTGCTTATTCTTAAACTCAAAATCAGTTAGCTAAGTTGAAATTTGTTTCAGTGGAATTATCAGACTGTATTGAGATTGATTTAGAAATGATTTCAAAAGAAGGATTATATACTCTGATTTCATAATCTCCTTCGGGTAAGTTAGAAAGTTGGTATGTGCCATCCTCATTTAGCCTTGTAAAATAAGGTGTGTCTAAACTCAATATTGTTGCTTTCATTTGTGAATGAATATCACAAAAAAGAGTAATGGGTCCGATTCCGGTTACTTTCCATTTTGGTGCTTCTATCTGCTTGGAATAAACATAACCTGTTGGTCTGCGGCCTATATCGAATTTAGACCCGGGTGTGAGCGAAAAAACATTATGGAAAAAGGGATCGTTGTTAACAAATTGTACAATAGTTCCAACTGTTACTGGTGTTACATTAGGAAAGAAAGTAGCATCTTTTTGACCAATTATTACCGGCTCTCCACTCATGTCATCCGGAACTGAAAATGACAATGGATGAGCGCTTATAATTGTATTTCTATACTTAGAATCTTCTTCAGTGTTAGAATCCGATGTTGAAGGTGAAGCTGATGTTCCTCTGCTTCGGTAGCTGGATCCACGAAATTGTCTTCTTCCAGTGGATTGTTCAGGCACTATAACAGTACCTGTTACTGTACCGGTAATATTATCAATTGTATGAGTGAAAGAAAGTTGAGTATTAGTTCCATCTGTTTTGATAGATGAAAAACCTGTTACACAAAACACCACCGAAAAAGCTAGTATATATTTTCCCATTTTTTATGTCTGAATACGTAAACTATTAAGCTCAGGATTGGTAAGTAATATAGTAAATCAGTTCAGCTTTTCTAATGCTACTGAAATCTGATTCGAACTGTATCGGCAGGTACCAAATATGGATCAACGGTATCATAAACAACCCAGGCATCTCTGAATAATCGTTTAACAAGTTTCGAGAATTCCAAAGCTTTATCCCTGTCATGAAAATCACCCACATGGACTCTGTAGTAAGGCGTTTTGAAGAAAGTATATGTTTCGGCCTGATAACCGACAATAGTTGTGTCTGACCAAGCTCTGAATCTGGAAGCAATTGTATCTGCTTCAAATACATCCTGGCCGGAATATACTTGTATTCGATAGCCCTTTGTGAGGTCTACTTCAACTTCTGTTTCTTTTTTTATCCGAGCAAATTCTTCCGGAATATCATTATTATTCGCCGAATAAGTATCTGATAAGCGGCTTATTAAAGCAGATTCACTATCTGAGATCTCAGAATCAACCGATGCAGACTCACTAGTTTCTGATTCTTCATACTCTGAATCAGAAGTAGTTGAATGTGAAGATGTACATGCAAAAAACAGCGTTCCGATAACTAGTATATTTAATGATATTTTTAAAAAGTAAGTCATTAAAATCCAACGGGATGCCATGTTGTTTTGGTCTCTTGAAAATCAACAATGAAATACGGACTGGCCGAATCTGCTTCATACCAATCAGTAATAATTTTCTTTACAACTCTTTTGATATTATTGGAAGATAATTCATCAATTTTCACTTTTGTTTCTCTATCCATCTTATCCGTATAAAGAATGGAATTAACATCCATATGTGAACTGAAGTGCTCAACTAATTCAGATCGTATTCCTGTAAGGATATTAACAACACCGCCCGGAACATCAGAAGAGTTTAAAACCTCAGCAAAACTTATGGAAGGAAGAGGGTACTGCTCAGATGCGTGAACTATACAAGTATTTCCTCCGGCTATAACTGGAGCAATTACGGATACCAAACCTAGCAAAGGACTGTTTTCAGGAGCCAAAACAGACACAACACCTGTTGGTTCCAGAATACTGAAATTGAAATGTGCACTTGCTACGGGGTTTACAGAACCGAAAACCTGTTGGTATTTATCAGTCCATCCTGCATAATAAATAAGACGATCAATGGAGGCATTGATATCTGCATTCGCTTCTTCTTTTGTAAAACCGATTTGTCCTAATTCCTTAACAAACTGATCTCTTCGGTTCTCCATCATCTCACCGATTCTGTAAAGAATCTGACCTTTGTTGTATGAGGTTCTTGAACTCCATCCCTTAAATGCAGCACGGGCCGCTAAAACAGCATCTCTGAAATCTTTTCTGGTGCAACGGCATGCATTAGCCAAAAAGTCACCTTCGCTATCGAAGACTTTATAATAATGACCTGACTCACTGCGGGGGAAAGATCCACCAACGTAGGTTTTATAGGTTTTTTGAACTTCTATTCTATCACTCATAATAATTCCTTATTTCAAATTCAGGTATGCAGATAATCCATGTAATCCACCTTCACGACCAACACCACTTTCTTTATAACCGCCAAAAGGGGAGGTAGGATCGAATTTGTTGTATGTATTCGCCCACACAACTCCGGATCTTAAAGCGCTACCCACTTTAAAGATTTTTGAACCCTTGTCTGTCCATACTCCACCGGCTAAACCAAAAGGTGTGTTATTGGCTTTTTCAATAGCTTCATCAGCAGTACGGAACGATTGAACAGTGAGAACAGGACCAAATATTTCTTCCTGAACTACTCGGTTTGATTGAGACACATTAGTGAATAAAGTAGGTCGAATAAAATATCCGTTTTCAGGAACAGAACATTTACTTTGATAAATTTCAGCACCTTCTTCTACACCTAATTCCAAGTAACTGTTTACACGGTCAAATTGTTCTTTAGAATTGATAGCACCAATGTCTGTGTTTTTATCCAGTGGATCACCAACTATTAAAGTTTCCAACCTGTCTTTCAACTTCATAATCACTTTATCAGCTATGTTTTCCTGAACTAATAATCGTGATCCGGCACAGCAAACGTGTCCCTGATTGAAATAGATAGCATTAATAATTCCTTCCACAGCCTGATCAATCGGAGCATCTTCAAATAAGATTAAAGCTCCTTTACCACCAAGTTCCAACGTATATTTCTTGTCGGTTCCTGCAAGTGATTTTTGAATGATCTTTCCAACATTAGTGGATCCTGTAAACGCTATTTTATCAATATCTTTGTGGTTTACGATTTCAGCACCGGTTTGACCTGCTCCGGTTACGATATTTACAACTCCATCAGGTAAGCCTGCATCTTTAACAAGCTCGGCAAACATCATAGCAGTGAGAGAAGTGGTTTCTGCTGGTTTAAGAACCACTGTATTTCCACAAGCGAGGGCAGGGGCAATTTTCCACGCTAACATTAATAAAGGAAAATTCCATGGAATTATCTGGCCGCAAACTCCTAGAGGCTCCGGTTTTTTTCCGGGAAAAGCATATTCAAGTTTATCTGCCCAACCTGCATAGTAGAAGAAATAAGCAGCGGCTAATGGAATATCCACATCTCTGGATTCACGAATTGGTTTCCCTCCATCAATCGATTCAGCTATAGCAAATTCTCTGGCTCTTTCCTGTAACATTCGGGCTATTCTGTAGATGTACTTTCCACGAGAACTCGGATTCAAGTCAGACCATTCGCCTTTGAAAGCCTTTCGGGCAGCTTTAACTGCTTTATCAATATCTTTTTGAGTAGCTTCTGCGAACTGGCTTACTTCTTCGTTACTGGATGGATTAACACTTTTGAAGTACCGATCCTTGGATGGTTTTACAAATTTTCCTCCAATAAAAAGTTCATATTTCTCTTTGATCTCCAGATTAGCAGAACTTTCAGGAGCTGCAGAATACTCCCACAAAGAAGCAAAGTCTAACTTTGAATTAGGAGAAGTTGGTTTGTAAGTGGTCTCTTTTGTTTTTGTTTCAGACATAATGATTGACCTTAGGTATTCGAAAATTGTTGAACATATCTGGCTGGATTTGAAATAATATAGTTTTCAATATTTATCAATTCTTTTTGATTTCGTACAATTCTATCATGAAAACTTTTATGCCAAGCAAAGTTTGGGTTTACTTGAGAACGTATTTTACTGGTACATGTAGCTTTAAAACTTCTAACTAAAGCAGATAAATTTCTGGATTGAGGTCCAAATGTATTTTTATAAGCAATAGATTTCACGTCCTGTAAAAGCGCATGGCCATGCGCTTTTACAGAAGTAAGGTTTCTATTTTGTTCTTCTTTTGATTTAAAAGCAATCAAAGCATGAAAATGGTCAGGCATTACTACCCAGCTACCAAGAACAGCTTCCTTTCTGATTTCTTCAGTTTTTTTCCATTCATTTTCTACAATCTTACCTGCATCAGAAAGTTTCATTTCTTTATTCACAACCTCACCAAAATGACAAATTCTATTTTTTGTAAGGATGGTGATAAAGTAAACTCCTTCAGCAGAGTAATCATAACCCTGAAGTCTCAATGAGCTTTTAGATTGATATTTGTTTTTACTTTTAATCAATTAATCAATGGAAAAATAATCGGGACCCTGATAGTGACCCGTTTGTTGTTTTACAATTTGCATCAGCAGATCGTTTGCTAGAGAACTAGCACCAAATCTGAAATACTCGTTGTTTAGCCATGCAGCACCTAAAGTTTCTTTTACCAGCACCAAATACTGAATAGCTTGTTTAGCTGTTCTGATGCCACCGGCAGGTTTCATTCCCACCATTTTATCTGTTTTGTAATAAAAATCTCTGATCGCTTCTAGCATAACCAATGTTACAGGTTGAGTTGCAGCCGGAGAAATCTTTCCGGTAGAAGTTTTAATAAAATCAGCACCGGCCTCCATAGCTATATCACTAGCTAATCTTACATTCTCATAAGTGTGAAGTTCCCCGGTTTCAAGAATTACTTTTAAGTGAGCATCACCACAAGCTTCTTTTATAGCTGCAATCTCATCAAACACAAAATTATATTCACCTTCCAGAAAAGCTCCACGTGTTATCACCATGTCTACTTCGTCAGCACCTTCTTCAACAGCGTACTTTGTGTCTTCGATTCGGATAGGAAGAGGAGCCATTCCACTTGGAAATGCACTGGCTACGCTTGCAACATTGATCTTAGTACCACGCAAGCTTTCTTTAGCAATTCGTACCATATTCGGATATACACAAACTGCAGCAACACTTGGGATATCAGGTAAGCTTGGATGCGGGCTTTTTGCCTTTTGACATAATTGTCGGACTTTGCCTTCGGAATCTTTTCCTTCTAAAGTGGTTAAGTCAACCATGCTAAGTGCAAGCTTAAGAGCCTGTACTTTCGATTCTTTTTTAATACTTCGTTTATTAAGTCTTCCAACACGTTCTTCAACCGCTACACGGTCTATTGGAACTACTTCAAATGTGTTATTCTGGATCATAAATCTGTTTTAATGTAGAACGTTAAGGTAAAGAAGATTTTCCTAATAATTAACCTAAACTAGGTAATCATTAGAAGTTGCTGTGCGACCCTGAAAGTATCTCTTTAAATGAAAATTCGATGTGATAACCTGATTCTGTTTCTATGCTAAAATCAGCTTCAAGTTGCTGTAATAAAGTATCTATAAGAAGAGACCCTAAAGAGGATAAGTTATTTAATTTAGCTTTATCAAAACCGGCTCCTGAATCATAATACTTTGCATAGTATGTATCATCTTTAAAAATTAAAGAGAAGTGAATTAGATTGTTTTTGCTAGTTGAATCGAATGCGTATTTAAATGAGTTAGTGATCAATTCATTCAGTAAAAGTCCTAATGGAATGGCTTGATTGATATTGATTTCAAGGTTTTTATCAATATCTAAATTTATCACTCCATTTTTACTATCTAAAGTCTGGCTTATCGAACTTGTTAACGTATGTAGATATTTATCAAAAGGGATATTAGTAAAACTATCCGTGTTATAAAGTAATTCATGAACCTGGGCAATAGACTTGATTCTTTGAGCTGTTTCACTCAAAACAGTTTTCAGTTTTTCGTCATCAGAACCAAGATGTTGTAGGGATAATAAACCGGTAACTATGGCCAAATTATTTTTTACCCTATGATGAATTTCTGAGAGAAGTAATGTTTTTTCTTGAAGTGAATTTTCAATTTTAATTCTTAATTCTTCCTGTTCAGTTATATCCAGATGTGTTCCAATCATCCGAATTAAGCGCCCTTCATCGTCATATTCTAAAGCTGTACCTTTGTCTAAAATAGTTCGGTACTCTCCACATTTACACTTAACCCGGATAATAATTTCAAAATTATCTTTCTCTCCGGCTTCAATTAAACCGATCTCATTTAATATCAGGTCTGAATCTTCAGGATGTATCCTTGTAAAAAAGAAACCGTATGGGTCATCTATCTCTTGAGGATCATATCCAAGCATTTCATACCAACGGTCATTCATTATACTTGTTTGGTCTCTGATGTTGGCATCCCAAACTCCCAAATTTGCTCCTTTAATCGCCGTGTCCAAAGTGAACTGACTATTTTGTACTTTCTTTTGAAGCTCTAAACGACGAGTTATATCTTGGGCTAGTCCAGTATACCTGATAACTTCTCCGGTACTATTCTTTTCTGGTGATCCTATTGCCCGGATGTATTTAGACACCCCTTGTTTCGTAATTAATTTTAAATCGACATCGTAGGGTTGACCCGATTGTATGGATTTAATAAGGTTCTCCATATTGGAATCAGTTAAATCGTGATAATCCAAAAATCCTTCAAAATCAGGAGGTCCTTGTTCTTTATCTCGGTCATAAATATCATAAAGCTGTTCAGACCAATCAATTTTATTAGTTTTTAAATCCAAAGACCAATTACCAAGTTCTCCAACTTTATGTGCTTTTTTTAAACTATTATTGGTTTCAGTTAATTGTATTTCGATCTCTTTTTGGTTAGTTATATCCAGAATCACGGTATCCCAGATCATTTTGTTTTCTGAATGAATTCTTTGAGGAGTTCCATTACCCTGAAGGTATTTAACTTTGCCACTTTTTGTTTTAATTCGGTAGGTGAAGTTCCAATCAGACATTTCTCTGGCAGACTTTTCAATCGTAGGCGCCATGGCTTCAAGATCTTCTGGGTAGATGATTTCTTTCAGCTTAGAATTATCTTTTAAAATTTCATCCCGGGATATTTCATAAATTTCCAGACATCCTTCACTTATAAACTCAATAGATGGGTTTTCTATTCCTTCTGTAATAGAATGCCTGATAATAACACCGGGAATATTATTAGTAAGCGAGCGCAACAGCGATTCATTTTCTTCAATTTTTTTAGAGGCTAATACTCTGTCTGTAATATCTTTATTTAAAGTATCTGAAATAACACTACCATTTTCTAATTTCGTGATGCTACCGGCTGTTTCAATCCATTTTAGTTTGCCAGAAGGGGTAATGATTCTAAATTCTAAATTAAAATTAGCTTCAGCTTCTATCGCTTCACAATATACTCTGCTAACCCAATCTTTATCTTTTTCATGGATGAGATTCCATATTAAACTATCATCCTCTAAAGCATCACTTGCAGTAACTTCAAAAATTTCTTCAGTTTTGGTGCTTACAAATAGAAATTTTCCTTCGCCTTCAGGGTTTATGGTATACCTAAAAACTGCAGTTTCTATATTTTCACTTATTTGTCTTAGTTGCATTTCGCTTTGCTTGAGCTTAAGTGCAGCTTTTTGTGATTTTTCGAGTTCCAATCCTGCTTTAAATTTGGTAGCTATTACTCCTGCTACAGTCTGCAAATCCTGAAGATGTTGTTGTGTATAAAATCCTTTTTCTTCATGCTCAGAATCAATAATTCCTATTAATTCATCATTCAGTAAGATGGGAACGGTAATCTCTGAGTTATTTGATTCGATATCTACAACATACCTGGAGTCATTACTCAGATCATTTACAATCTCTGGTTGAAGTGTTTTTGCAACGCTACCAACAATTCCTTCTCCAAGTTTTAAAGTAATTGCATTGTTAATGCTGGAATCAGGATTTTTTTTCGGACCTATTGCGGCAATCTGTTTTAAAAGATTGGTTTGATCATCAAAACTATAGATCACACAATCTTCGAAATCAAAATGCGTCATTATTTTTTCAGTAATCGTATTCGAAATTTCTGAAAGAGAATCAGTATTTAAGAGAGAGGTTGTTATATCATTTATAGCTTTTAGAAGCATTAATGAACGCTCATGTTCCAATCTGTTCTTTTTAAGCTCTCTCCGAGCTTTCAAATTTTCCAATTCTCTAGCTATGGAATGTGATAATCTGCTAAGATTATTCTTTGAAATGTAATCAGTAGCTCCATTTTCTACTATAAGTTCAACTGCTTGATCTTCGCCAATAAACCCGGAAACTATAAAAAAGGGAATATCTTCAATGTTGGCGCGTGCTATTTTAAGTGCTTGAATGCAATTGAATGAAGGAAGATTATAGTCGCAGATAATAAAATCAAACGGCTCTTTTTTTAACAGTTCTTTGAACTCTTTTTCGTTATCACAATGCTTATAAGACCATGCAAAAGTGCATTTTTTTAGTCTATTTAGAATGAGTTCTAAGTCATGAAGATTGTCTTCTACTATAAGAATTTTCAAATGTACCCTTTATAATCTTTTTTTTGAAACCGGAAAAGCTAATACGTACTTATCGGACTGTTTCACTCAAAATTAAATTAAAATTGCTGCGTACTGGATTATTCCGTTAATTCGTTGCAGTACACTGATTAGTGTAGAGTTATTAAAACTAAATAGGAGACAATTATGGAAGATGTTATGATTAACTGGTTAGCCGTGGGTGCCGCTACACTGGTAGGGTTTGCAATTGGGTTTGTTTGGTATGGACCTCTTTTCGGGAAGGCATGGATGAAAGAAGCAGGTTTATCGGAAGAGGATGTTGAAAATGGTAACATGGCTAAGATCTTTGGATTAACTGCTGTATTTCAGTTTATTATGGCTTATTGTTTAGCTATGTTTTTCGGAAACGAAGTAGATGCTGCTTCAGGAGCTATGTATGGCTTTTTAACCGGCTTTGCTTGGGTGGCATTAGCAATGGGAGTTTCCGGATTGTATGAACAGAAATCATTTAAATATATGCTCATTAATGGTGGGTTCTGGACAGTGGTATTTACCCTGATGGGATTGATCATCGGAGCATGGAGGTAAAAATTAAAACATATTTACTGGCTTTAACAATGGGAGCAAGTCTTTTGGCTTGCTCTTCTTATGTTGAAAAGAAGAACGATAAAAAAGAACTTAAATCAGAACCTGAAGATTCAGCGGATTTCAAGATAGCCTATAATGTGGCATACGATCTTGATGCAGATAACTACGAGATCTTTGTAATGAATGCAGATGGATCTGAACAACGAAATCTTTCTAACAGACCGGGAGTAGACTGGGTGTATTATGCCTATAAAGACCGACTTTATTTTGTCTCAGACAGAGATTCTACATCCCGAAAGTATTTTCTCTACGAAATGAAATGGGATGGAACTGAAGTTCGTAGAATTACCGATTTTTTAGTTCATGATTCTTGGATGAGTTCTCGCAAAGATGGAACTGAGTTTGTGGTGGCCATAAATAAAGACGATGATTATGATACACGTGATTTGTATATCATAAATATAGAAGGGGAGATCATTACACAATTAACTGATGATGACTTTCAAAATACAGACGCTCATTTCTCTCCGGATGGGTCACAAATTGTCTTTCGATCTAACCGTTCAGAATTCGATGAGTTATATATCATGAATGATGATGGTAGCGGAATTAGACAGTTAACAGATTTTCCTGAAGATGATGAATCAGCACTTGATTGGGAATATCATGCAGGTCCTCCACAGTGGGTTGATTCTACCCGAATCAGTTATATATCTAAACAAAATTATAACTACAGTATTTTTTCTATTTCACCAAGAGGAACGAATGTTAAACAATTGACACCTGATTCAACCTCAAATGGATATTATTCTAATGAGGGTTGGCATTCATGGTCAAGAGACAAAAAATATATAGCGTTCAACGCCACGAATATGGTCGGTAACTACGACATTTATATTATGAAATCAGATATTACAGAATTGAAGAGATTAACACGAACACAATGGTTTGATCAGGCTCCGGTTTTCGTATATCCTGAAGACTAGAGTTTCAGATCAAGATCAACATATTTTGTTCGTTGAGAATTAAATAGAGGTAACAGAATTCCTGAAAGCAAGATCAGAAAGCCAATGGAGAACATAACCCAAGCCACTGTCAAGTAATGATTTAAAATATTCAGATCAGAAAGGATATTAAGAAAATCATGTGAGGATTTTGGTAAATTTCCGATCAACGGAAGATCTTGAGTGTAAGCATCCGCGCAGTAGGCTGCACTATCAAGCCATGCAAAACCCAACCAGTATAATGAAGCCTGAGATGCAAATATCTTTCGGCTTTTCCAGCTAAAAATGAATAGCACAAAGGGAATCAACATCTGTAAGAGGGTTCCACCAAATACTGTTAGAAATCGCCATCCGAATATTCCAAAGATGGTATGGCCGGCTTCATGTATAATCAGGGTTAGGTTATCCATCACAAAGTAGATCATCGAAAACCCGAAAACGTGCTTATAGCTTACTGCAAGCAGAATGTTATATTCGAGAGTCATGTAAAACTGTTTAACAATGAACCAGCTCCAGAAAATCAAAATAATGGAAAACCAATACGTTTTAAGAAAGGGGAGAGCTTTTTCTTTTAACGCGTTAATATCCATATCAGAGAAGTTGATTGAATTTTTTATTTCCTTTCAGAAAGTAATTCCAGATTATAGAAATAGGAAACTTGCCGGATAAAGACTTTACTTTTGGACTGGAATTAGCTTTTCTTTTTCGTTGAACTTTAGCCCAATTCAGAAAGAAGTGAAGATGGGCTTTCGCTATGGCTACAAACTCTTTAGGTTTACCACTTAATAGTGATTTATAAGCTGCTACCACATCCAAAAATAATCTTATAGGGAATCTCAGAATCAATTCGGAAGTAGAATAATTTTTCCAGATCATAAACAGATTGTTACGGAAATTGTAGTACACTTTTCGTGGAGAACCCATAGCCAATGATCCTCCACCTAAGTGGTAAACCTTACTTTCAGGTGTATACATTACTTTTTGGCCGGATCGTTTAACTCTCCAACAAAGATCAATTTCTTCCATATGGAATTCGAAATCTTCGTCGAAGCCACCCAGTTCTTCAAAAAGATCTTTTTTGATAGCTAATGCCGCACCACTTGCCCAGAAGACCTCTGAGATCTCATCATATTGACCTTCATCTTTTTCAACCGTTTCGAAAAGACGTCCTCTGCAAAAAGGATAACCGTATTTGTCAATGAAACCACCGGCAGCTCCCGCGTACTCGAAGTACTCGGGCTCTTTATAAGACAATAATTTGGGCTGTACGGCTCCAATAGTTTCATTCGACTCAAAGCATTCGTTAATACCATGAAGCCATTTAGCATCAACTTTTACATCGTTATTGAGGAATAGAAGAATTTCTTTGGATGCTGTTGCAACTGCTCTGTTGTTTCCGCCACAATACCCATAATTGTCATCAAAAGTGGAGATGATAACTTCAGGAAAATGTTCACGGACCCACTCAACGGTTTCGTCCTTTGAGGCGTTATCAGCAAGTATGATCTCGAAATCAGGGTAATCCGTATCACAAACCGAAGGAAGAAAGGTTTTCAGGTGATGAAGTCCGTTCCAGGTGACGATAATGATGCTGAATCCTTTCAAAGAATGAAGTTTATTTAGAAAGTGTTGAGTTTATATAGGAGAATTTAAGAAAAAGTGGTTTCTTTGATTCCATTGTTTTTGAATAAAGATGATACCAAAAAAGAATGATGAAAATCGGGCTTATTTCGGATACACATAATTATCTGGATCCACAAACACTGGATTATTTCGCAGATTGTGATGAGATCTGGCACGCTGGTGATTTCGGGACTATTAAAATAGCTGATCAGCTTAAAGAAGTAGCTCCGCTTGTTGGAGTGTATGGAAATATTGATGGACAGGATATACGCGCTGAATATCCGCTTCACCAACGGTTTGATTGTGAAGGAGTGGATGTTTGGATGACGCACATTGGAGGTATTCCGGGTAGATATTGTATTCCTATTCGGCAGGAGATGGAGAGCAATACACCTGAACTCTTTATATGCGGACATTCTCATATTCTGAAAGTAGCCAGGGATCAGCAAATGGATAAAATGTTATACATGAATCCCGGAGCAGCCGGCAGACATGGTTTTCAAACAGAACGCACCATTATGCGTTTCACCATTCATGCAGGTACAATCGAAAACGTAGAAGTGATCAATTTAGGTTCCAGAGTAGGGTAGTTGATTAGAACAGCACACTGAGTTGAATAGATAATACATTATCATCCAGCTTAGGACCATCGTCATCAGAAATTAGATATGAGCCTTTAAGCGTTATATTTCTTTGAAGTTTATACCCGGTTACGAATTCAATTCGGGTTCGTGAATATGTCCACTCGCGGAATATTTGATTGATACGATTTCCGGAACTATCCTTTTCATAAATTTCGATTTCCCCATTTGAAATATGTTCATATCTCGAGGCTATATATGCTCCTACCAAAAAGGGTAGATCGTATACAAACTCAGCTGAATAATGATCGGTTTCAGCCAACCCTGTTTGTGGAGAATCTGAATCAGAAGTTTGTGGATCATAAAACGGAGCTTTCCAAAAGCTATTATTCCATTCCAGCATTAAGGTATAGTATCTGTAATTTAAAGTAAGATCTGCACCTTTGCTTTTTTGTTTGTAGGAAGTAATGTCGTAGATAAGTAATGAGTCATTGGCTGCGTTTTCCTGAAGGAATGTGCCATTACTAATAGATAATCCAAGTTTAGCCCAGATCACAGGTTGTAAAGTAATTCTGGCCACCTTGGCAGGAGAACTATATTGTCCATAATCTAAATGTGTTGATACGGGAGCTAAAGTTGCGGCTGCATTGATCTCTAGCCATTTAGAATCTCCGAAGGCATATGAAAATCTTATCCCTTGTGAATACATTCTTGAATAAATCATTGTAGCTCCTTTTTCATCTTCTCCATACAAACGGGAGATATCTTCAGGATTGGAAATCCCAGTTCCTAAATGCCCGAAAGTTGTACTTATTGGTAGTCCTGAAGAATGAGACATTGGCAAATGAACAAATGGGTTTTCAGAGGAGATAAATTTGTTTGAATAGGAGCCGTAAGGAGTGATAAACCTGCCTGCTGTAACAAGGAGGTTAGAATTAAGGTCAGGTGTCCAGTTTATATTAAGCAATGAAAAAAAAGGATCACTCAACTCTTTTCCATCATAATAATCTGCTTGGAGGGCAGAATTTATAAACCATTGATCAGAAATATTCCCTGATATAAAAAGTCGAAGATTAGGAGTGTAAATAGAAAGGTTTTCTCCTGGAGTTTGATTGACATAAGGGGATGAATCTTCACCGGCTTGTCTTAGCTCAAAATCAGCTAATCCGGAAATAATTATCTGAGCATATGCTCCGGATTGTATGAAAGCACAAAAAGCGAAAATTAAAGTCGATCGTTTAAACATGTCAATTCCCCAATTTTATTACTCTTTCTTTAGATTTTTCCTTCCAGACTATCTCATATATCTGAATTTCGTTCTCTATTCCTTTTACCTTAATACTGTCGAGTTCTTTAGTAGGTATTTTGCGTTCAAGATTTAAATACACTTCATTTGAAATCAGAATTTGATGTTTTTTAGCCGCTGAACATAAACGAGCACCCAAGTTTACTGTACTTCCCAATACCGTGTAATCCATTCTGTTTTCACTACCCATTGCACCCATAACAACTTCGCCGCTGTTAATGCCGATTCCTACAGCCAAGTTTCCTTCCTCATCACTCAAAACACCCGGAAGTCTTTGTTGAATTCGTATTGCTGCCTGTACAGCCAACTGATCTTTCTTGGAACCTTGAAACACTGCTACCAATTCATCACCAACAAATTTATCTACATCACCGCCCATTTCTTTTACGATCTCAGCCTGGAAACTCAATAGATTATTCAACATATCAATGACTTGCTCAGGAGTGTGTTTTTCACTCCATGCGGTAAACCCTCTTATATCTGAAAAGAAAACAGTTACATCCCGGCGTTCACCACCCGGCTGGATTCTGGTCAGGTCTTTCTTGATGGCATCAAGTGTAGCTTCCGATACAAATTTGAGCATTAACAAACGCTCCTGTAATCCTTCAATAAGCTGGTTGAAAGCACTTGTTAACTTTCCTATTTCATCATGGGTAGTTATAGGAACTTTTTGACTAAAATCCTGATTTTCAACCCGTTGAACACCTTCAACTAATTGATCAATTGGACGTGTAATTCTTCGAGTTAAAATTATACTTATGAAAACAGAAGCTGCTATCGCAAAAACTCCAATGCCGAATATTAAGAGTTGTAGTTTTTTAAGAGGGATAAGAGCACTTGTCAGGGATTTAGCTACTCCGTAGTATCCTTTTATTCCCTGAGTCTTATCGTTTATTTGAAACATCGGAGCTAGATACATTAACCAGTTTTCATTATCTAAAATCATTTCAGATGTTGAAGCTTGCTTACTTGATAGCACTTCATAAGTAGCATCATGAAACTTCTTGTTCAACCAGTTTTTATCGTCCGAAGATAGATCTCTAAATGTTTCAGCAACTATTTTATCATCAACATAGAAAATGACATCCATTCCTATATCTCTTGACAATTGCTCCGCTTCTAATTGTCGAATCGGAAGTCCATAGGTCAGTGAACCTATCAGATTATAGCCCGTCCAGATTGGAATTGATATTACGTTAAAATAGCGTTCATTCTCTTTCCATATATATGTTTGAGTAGGCATTTCGCCATTCAGTGCTTCTCGCACTCCGGCTCGGTCTGCAATAGAAAATCCGGGTAATTTTTTTGAAGATAATTGGCCAAGAGGAACACCTTTGTTATCCGACACCATTAAAAGACCAGCTGAATCAGGGTTTGTAAAATATGATTCGGGTATTAAAGAATCCGGGATCAAAGGGTCAAAATCCAATAAAAAACGTAATTCCTCTCGAATTTTCTGATTTACAGTGTTTGTGTCAGAAGTAGAAATAGCCGCTTTAAGCGAAGGTATATCAGCAAGAAGGATAGCGGTTTGTCGTAGTTGTCGAAATCGAATGTCCTGAATTCTCTCAAAGATTCTGCCGGCTTCAGTAAAATTTTGATTTATATCATCTCTGATTCTTAATTCAACTAATTGGCCTAAACTATATAAAAGGCTCAAAACGATAACTAAAACCAGTCCAACAAATCCTGATAAAAGCTTCCATCGCAAACTTAAGAACCTAAGTTTCATCATTAGGGATTTAATGTGATTGTTCCCAGTTGAACTGTATTTCCTGTGGTTACTGAAACCGTTTGTGAAAATTCGCTGTAACCCAATGCAACTACACGGATCTCATAGTTTCCTTCAGGTATATCAGAAAATATAAATTTCTCGTTGCTTTGAATTTTTGAAACCGAAATAATATTTGAAGGCAAAACATAGATCATTGCATACATATTGGAATGTATATCACAAAAAACATCAACTACACCGGGCTTTTCAAACGTTACATCAAAATGTTCTCCTTTGGGACGTCTTCCAACATCAAATTTATGTGGACTGGTGAGGCTGAATACATTATGATAAACAGGATCAGAGTTTTGTATTCGAACTGTTTGTCCCTGCTTTAAAGGGAGTATACTTGGCTGGAATTGTTGGTTTAATTGATTGAGATATGCAAGTTCAGCTTCATCTCTAATGTTATTAGAATTACCTGTAAGGATCACTAAAACAGAATCAGTAGCAGCAGCAGATGATGAAGATTTAGCAGGTCTTCCATATAAACCGCCCCCGAAACGAACATTAGTGTTTTTTGGGGTTAGAATAATGTGCCCCTCAATTGATCCGGAGATAGGGGACTCAGTAATAGAATAACTATAGGGATTTAGTTTGTCTTTTGTCTCCCCGTAGATGAAAAGAATAGAAACCAGAAAAAAAGAAAGAAATAACTTCATCTTTTATTTTTTTATTAATTACGCTATAAAAATTGAAAACGGCAAGAGTATAAAACTCTGGATATGGACGTGTACAATAATTAGAAAGCGAAAGTTATTTTTTGATGAATACTATTTTCTATCAAAGCCAGTTTTTAGTATCCTTGTCAAGGATTTTTAAATAAAACTGAAACTGTATTTATGACCAAAACACCCCTCCAGTGATCCGATTCTTTTCATTATTTCTTATATACGTGATCACTATCGCAACTTTTCAGGCTTGCACGGAGATCAAATCGGAACCTAAAGCTGTTTTGACCGAACCCGAAAAGTGGGTAATGGATGATTCAACTGCTTTGTTTTTGGATAAATTCAGTGCTGATTTCGAAGAAGGTCTCAAAAATCAACGAATTCCCGGTGGTGCAGTGGTAATCGTAAAAGAAGGTCGGGTAATTTTTCAACAAGGTTTTGGGGTGAAAGAAAGTGGGAAAACTGAACAAGTAGATGAACATACTGTATTTCGGTTAGGTAGTGTTTCCAAAGGCTTTGCTTCGGTTCTGGCGGGAGTATTTGTCGATAAAGGCTTAGTGAATTGGGATAATGCTGTATCAGATTATCTGGAAGATTTCAAACTACATGACCCCGAACAAACCGATCGAGTTCAGGTCAAACATATTTTATCCCATACTTCAGGATTGCCCCGTCACGCTTATACAAATTTAGTAGAAGATGGACTTTCTTTAGACCGAATAATTCCGAGATTAGAACGAGTTCCTTTGATTGCTAAAGAAGGAGAGCAGCTGGCCTATCAAAATGCGGCGTATTCTGTGATCGAAAAAGTTCTGGAAGCACAAACAGAGCTGGATTTCGACTCACTGCTCCAACAGAAATTATTTGAACCTTTGGGGATGATTAATTCTTCTGCAAACTACGACAGCATCAGATATTCAGAAAACAAAGCTTATCCGCATGTGTGGTATTCCCGGGCTAAAGGACGAGTTCCCGTCAAAATTTCCAAAAAGTATTACAATGCAATTTCTTCAGGTGGAATCAATGCTTCTGCTTCTGATATGGGGCAATGGTTGCGTTTGCTTACCGGGTATTACCCCGAAATCATTTCTGAAAAGACTCTCAATGAGATTTTTGAACCAATCGCTACTATTAATAACAAGAGGTTCAGTAGGTATTGGGATGGAGTAAATAAATCACATTACGGAATGGGATGGAGGATACTGGACAACGAAGGGCAAAAGATCGTTTATCATGGTGGATATGTGAATGGATACAGAAGTGAAATAGCTTTTGATCCTGATAATGGAATAGGAATCTGTGTTTTGATCAATGCCAATTCGAGCTACCCATTACAAGTGATTCCGGGTTTATTTGAGCATTTCAGATCTGATTCTACTGAACTAATATATGAATAACTTTTGCTTGAGTAATTCAAACGTTGGATTATCATTTAGCCACGAAAGCACAAAATCTCTAATAATAGTAATTGCAGTCAAACCTGCCTGTGTTAAAATGACTAGGTAGGATCCGGGTTGTTTTGAAAATTTTGAAATCTAAAAACTATAATTAATTACCGGTCTTAATCATCTCGGCATTAAAATCATCAATTGCATTAACGATAGCTACAACTGTATTATAAGCTGAGTTGGAGGAACAAGCCGGATAGTTTCCACTGCCTTCAGCATTTGTAATAACCGGACATTTTAAAGCGAATGAAAAATCATACCGGGCATGTGCTTCTGCTATATCTTCTTTAAATTTAAGCTGACAACTAGTTTCGCTATCACTTCTGAGATCGAATAAAAAATCTTGTGAGAATCTTCTGTTGTAAAGAAATTCGAATAACCTGTTTACTTCTTCATCTGGTCGCTCGTTAAGCATAAATTTATCGTTTATATAACGGGCTTTATCGACAATATCTTTTTCTATACTTTCCCAATAAGCTTCATTCAGGCCTAATTGGTCAAAGATTTCTTTCTTGGATAAGCTTTTAGTCTGCTCAGAATTCTTTTCATGTTCTATCAAAGTTGCCATTTTAGCGAACTCAGAATTAGACTGATTATGAAGGGCAACAAAAACCGGGTCTTCATAAAGTGCATTTGATAATTCAACCACCGTCATACGGCTGTAATCAATTTTTCCTGTATCGAGAACAACTTCCTGACATCCAACAAAGAGCAGGACAAAACACACTGTAAGAGATAGTAATGATTTCATAATAAAAGCATTTGTAGTTCAAATTTTAAATAGAAAAGCTCCGGAAAACCAATCTAATAACCCGTAGAAGAAACTTATCACTTATACACGAGACCAATGCAGGGATTACCTGTTAATTAACAATGATTTGTAAAAAAATGCAAGAAGTATAAATAAAGGGAATACTCAGGATTCAATTTATTTTTCTTTAATCATTATCTCTTAACCTTTTGTCATTTCGACCTGAGGGAGAAATCTTAAAATATCTTACAAAGACAAGGATGTTTAAAACTGGGTAAAGTTTGATACAAATTCTCTTAAAGTAAACAAGCAAAGACTTCAGTCCACAGTGCCTGAAGTTAGTTAGGTAAGCTATTGGGTGCAGGAGCTCCTGCTATGCCTTCCCAAGCAAGAACTTGGGAAGGAGGTTAAGTCGGTGTATTGTTATGAGCCTAAAACCTTTTTGAGTTCAAACTCTTCATTTGATAATTCCATTTTAGATATTTCAACAGCAGTAGCTGTCCAGGTATATTGTTTATTCTTTAGTGTATACTTAAGAGGTAAGGCTCCATTACTTGCTTTCATATACTCACTCCAGCCACCGAATTTATGTTGGCTGAAGTTAGAAGGATCAACAGCTATTTCATCAGAGTAAAAATAAGTTGTTTCATCAGTGTTTAGTTCCATCGCAAACCGTCCGCGTCCGATTTAAAACGCCTTGTTATGCCTCACAGGACTACGACTTATAGTTCTAAGTTGGATTAACTAAAAATTTATTTGCGCCAAAAAAAATTATTTATTAATTATTAATATGATTTATCAGGGATAATTTTTAAAGGTGTGCAAATGAAATCAAAAATTAACTCATTTTTTCTTTTAGGTTGCATATTTCTTTTAAGTAAGAATGTATTTAGCCAAACCTGTTACTATTACATTCAGGCTTCACCCGGGAATTATATTGAAAAGGATGTAATCAAAAAAAGAGTAGTCACTAATGTATTTTCAGCTCCTTGTATAGATTACAACAGAAGAGCTGCTGCTTCAAGAATGGAAGACAAAATGCTGAGACAATTTAATGATGCATTAAGTATCAAATTTGAGAAGAAAGTGCTGATCGGTAATCGAGAATTTTGGAATTATGAATTTGAGACAGAACTAGAAGCTAATAAAGATCGAAGAGAAGTAATGTCTGATCTTATAAATGATGATTACAAAATTATCAATTTTAACTTTGAGTACTATGAAGATTAAAGCCTTTATAACATATTTGGCAGCAATTTTTTTGATAAGTGCTGTTCATGCACAAGATAGAACTCGAGCAAATAAACCAGATTTATTTTTAGAAGAAGATGAGATTTTATATTTAGAACCGGGTATATATGAATTTGGTACTATTCATTTAGGTAAAAATGCCGACCTTCGCTTTGGAGATTTGAACTCAAAGGGAGGAAGAGAATGGGTACAGATTTATGCTGATGAGTTACTAATGGACGATTTTTCTCAGATTATTTACATACAGATGAAAAGAGGCTTAGGTAATATTGCTGCAACAACTCTATATGATAGAGAGCTTAGTTATAAGTTCCCAGAAGAAGCAATTGGAGGGAGTGGTGGAGACGGATCAAATAGAGATAACCAAGAGACTAAAGGAGGAAACGGATATCAACCAAAGGCAAATCAACCGTTTGGTGGTGGTGGTGGAAGTGGTGCCTGGTATGGGTCTGATGGAAATTATAATGGAGTAAATGCATCAGGCATAAATGGTGCTATTTCTGCACCTTCAAATCATTTAGGTCGTGGAGGAAAAGGTGCTAGTCCAATAAATATTGATTTTCCACATGGTGGTTTAATTTACATTAGAGCTATTAACATCAAATCCAGCCCTTCAGCCCAAATAGTTGCTCATGGGATGCCCGGTGGAAAAGGTGTTAATGGAACTGGGTCTTTTTCAAAAGCTACTGAAAATTCGTGTAGAATTGCTCCGGGTGGCGGTGGAGGTGGCTCTGCAGGAGGTGATGGTGGAGTAGTTATTCTTGAATATAGAAATATGGAATCTACACCTGATATCACTGTTTTACCCGGAAGAGGTGGGGAAGGTGGTAAGGGACTTAGAGGTACAAGAACGGTATTTCAAAGCAAGTTTAATGACAAATGTACGCCATTTAAAGGTGATGATGGACTGAGTGGAGATGAGGGTGCTTTAGGAAAAGTTGAGATAACTCAAATTAATTGGAGAGAAGATTGATGAAAATAATAACGCTAATTGCAATATTCCTCTTTCCAATGTTAGTAAGCGCTCAAACTAAAGAAGAAACCGTGGAGTGGTTGAATACCTATGGTAACGATTTGCTTTCCAGCTATGGAACTTTTGAGTTTAAAAACTCAGAACAGCACAATATATTTCCGCCTATTACTTTTTTATTTGGTAAAAACGACTCCTTAGTATTTAAAAAAACAAGACATTATGAATTATTCACTAGAAATGGTTCAAATACACACTACTATACAACTAGATTTACAATCCATCCAAAGGATATTATTAAGATCAGAATTGATGATTCCAATTCAAATAGGTTTAAGTTGATAGTAGAAACAAAAGATAGAATGTTTACGGAAGTTACTGAACAGGTTTCTTTTATTGGAGGTATGCGTCTTATTGATAGTACAACACATGAAAAATCTAATGTCTTTAGTGGCTTAGTAAAAAACTCTAAATCGATTGATGATTTGAATCGAATTGTAAAAGCTTTAACCCATTATGCAGAGGCATCAGGTGCACAGCTAGAGAAAGTAATAGATAAGGATACATTTTGAGTGACGAAGGAATGAAGGGTATAAGAGGCATAACGACCCCGCGTTTAAGCGGCGAGTCTGGTTTAATTTATTAAAGTTCCGAACCCTAACCGAGTCCGCCTTGAAACGCTTGTTAGCATACAATCAGCTACTTTAGTTTTTTACCGTTTCCACTTTAGCCACAGGTAGTTTCCCTAGCAAGCTATTAACAATAAATGCGCGGGTATAGGCTTTTTGCGATGGAGAAATTTCTTCTCCCTCAATTTGGTCAAGCATGAATTTGGCAGCACGAGCATTGAAGTCCTTAATAACGCTTTCCTCAATATAAAATTTCTTTGTTACGCCATCTTGAAATAAAAACTGCAACCCAACAGTATTAGCGCTGTCATCTTCAATTAACTTAGTATCTAAGACATACTCCTCAAATGACTTTTGCATGATGTACTCTAATTTATCAACATCGTTTTCTCCATTAATAAGATCAAGCTCAAAGGAGTAATCAGCTTTATCAAGTTCAATACTAAGTCGTGCTAGAATAGTTCTAAAGCTATTTAAGCTTTCACCATCTGGAAATAACTCAGAAATAGTATATTCTTGATCTTGTGAATAAACTGGTTGAACAAATAGAATGGCAATAGCTATAACTATGAAAATTTTCATATTTGTAAAGAATTTCTTGTGGATGCTAACATAATATTATCCAAACAAGGATTTTCCTTGCTTGTCCTGATAAAATCTAAAAATTGACTCTAAAATACTAGTAAACAAGGAAGTTAGGATTTTATCATGATAAAAATGGTTTCTAAAATTCCTGAATAAATCCCAATCTCACTCGAACCTTTCTATCAACTCCACCGCATTAACCGCACTTTGTATCACCAATGGAATTCCGCCGCCGGGATGGGTGGAGCCGCCTACAAAGTACAATCCTTCAATTTCGCGGGATTTGTTTCTGGGTCGCAGGAAAGCAGAGAATTTATCATTGGATGAAGTTCCGTAAATACTGCCTTTGTTGGAAAGGTACTTCTCATAAAAATCCTTTGGGGTGATCTCAGAACGGAATTTTATATGCTTCGAAAGCTCGATCAACCCACGATCCTCTAATTCCCTTATCACCTTATCTCCATAATCACTTTTATCCCAACTAAAGGATTCACTCAAATAAGGAGCATTCACCAACACAAATAAATTGGAACCATCTTCAGGAGCGTGATCTTTATCTGTGTAGGAAGTATTGGCGATGTAGATGGTCGGATCGTCGGGCATGATCTTATCATCAAAGATCTGTTTGAATTCTAATTCATAATCAGCGGAAAAGAAAATATTGTGATGAATAAGCTGATCGTATTGTTTATCGATACCCAATAGCATCACAAAACCGGAACAGGAGGGTTCTAATTCTTTTTGTTTCTCTTTTCGTTTGGCTGAAATACTGAACTCATCGATCAAATTCAGGATGGTTTCAGAAGCATCACTGTTGGCAACTACAAGATCGCATTCCAACAACTCTCCGGATTCGGTTTCCACTCCTTTAATTTTGCCTTCCAAAACATGAATACGGTCTACTTTTGCATTGTATTCAGTAGAAGCACCCAAAGAGATCGCCAGATCACGCAAACATTCCGCAACTCTGTATAATCCGCCTTTAATGTAGTAACCACCTTCATTCAGTTCGATATGCGGAATCACATTCAGCGTAGCGGGTGCCTGATAGGGAGAAGATCCGTTGTAGGTAGTAAAGCGTTTAAAGAACTGTTGCAGGTATGGAGATTCGAAATAGGAGTCGACCCGTTTACTGACCGTTGTAAAGGCATCGATTCCTAAAAAAGAAAACAGATTGAGATCTTTCAGATCCGAAAAATTGTATAGTGGATTCAATACAAATGCATTTCGGGTCTTTTTATCCAGGGACTCAGCATATTCCAAAAATTTGATATAGGACTTCTCATCATCAGGAGCCATTCTGCGGATCTCTCTCAACATCTGCGCACGGTCGCTGTAATTATCGAATTGCATTCCATCCTGAAAAAAATACCTGCAGTTTATATCAAGTGGAATCATTTCAAGCTCTTTAGAAAGAGAAGTTCCACAATCCTGCAGCAATCCGTCCAGAATATAAGGCATGGTAAACAGGGAAGGACCGGTATCGAAACGAAATCCATTTGCAGTGATCTCATTCATCTTGCCGCCCACGTTGTCATTCTTTTCCAGAATGGTTACCGAATGACCTTGTTTGGCAAGCAAGCACCCTGCGGATAATCCTCCGATTCCTGCTCCGATAATGATTATATTCATGCGATTAAAATTTTATTTGGCGTATTTCAATTTGCCCGTACAAATGGTGTTGTGGATATTTGTGCCGTTCGAAAAACCGTAGACGGTAGGGGCGGATGGCTATCCGCCCGCCCTTGAATAAGAAACACATTTATATTTCAAAATAGGAATGAAAAATAAATTCTCTGAAGAAAGTATTGATTTCATAAAAGATCATATCAATGATGATCCTGCTGAAATTATGCTTCAGTCCCGGAAGTATCCGGAGCTGCCGATGAGAGATATTGTGGTTCAGATCGCATCACGACAAAAAGCGAAGGATAAATTACCGGAATGGTTCGGTAATTATGAACTGATATTACCTCCTAAACAAAATCTGGAACAGGCTTCTTCAGAGATCACGGCAAAGTTTAAAGCTCGTTTTGTGGAAGGGGATTCGCTTGTTGATCTGACAGGAGGAACCGGAGTCGATACTTGTTATTTGTCACAAAAAATGAGATCAACCATTTACGTAGAGCCCAATGAAGAACTTTGTGCAGTGTCAAAACATAATTTTGAGGTTCTTGGAGCTAATATTGAAATTCAAAACTCTACAGCGGAAAATGTACTAAAGCAAAGTTCTGATCACTTTGATTGGATATTTATAGATCCTTCCAGACGCGATGATGCGGAAAACAGAGTGTATGCTCTGGAAGACTGTATACCAAATGTGATTGTGTTGGAAGAACAGTTGTTGAATTCAGCGAAAAATGTGTTGATCAAAGCGTCGCCAATGCTTGATATCAAAAAAACCTTAGAACAGTTTAGTTCCTGCTATAAAGTACAGATTGTCGCCGTAGACAATGAAGTGAAGGAGTTATTACTATATCTTCGCAAAGGCAATGATGAAGAAGCTGTCATTGAAGCTTGGAATATTTCAGATAAAAGGGAAGAGGAACAATTCTCTTTCAAATATTCACAGGAAGAATCTTGTGGTTTTGATATAGGTGGACCACAAAAGTATCTCTATGAACCAAATGCTACACTAATGAAAGCAGGAGCTTATAAATTGATCGCTTCAAAATTCGGAGTTCAGAAACTTCATTCGAATACCCATTTATATACTTCTGATGAACTTATAGAAAGCTTTCCGGGAAAGAAATTAGTGATCAAAGAAGTATTTAGTCCGGCAAAAAAGGAAATCAAGAAAAGAGTTAAGAACGGCACAGTAAATGTGATCGTCAGGAATTATCCCATGGGGGCAAATGAGATCAAAAAGAAATTCGGCTTAAAAGACGGGGGAGATCACTTCCTAATCTTTTGTGAGACCGAAGCAGTTGGTTTAAGAGCAATTTGGTGTGAGAGGGTTTAGTTCGTCCAAGCGAAACGCCCGAACTAGAATGGGTTTCTATTTAACGTCTTGTAGATGTTAGCTAATTCGTTGACAGAATTTCTTTATACCAACCTCAATTTTGCAAGCAGGTCATCCCGATCCGCCAGCTGGCGGACGGTATGACCCTATATATTTTACTGTTCAAAAACTGTCAACGAATTACATGACATCTACAATTCTGATCCCGAAGTTTCGGGACGAAGAATCCCGGTTACGAAGCAGATTCTTTGTTTCTGAGTAGTTCGCCCTTCCTTGCATAAGGAGGGGAATTCTAGAGTTGATTCATACTTTTATCAAAGAGTCCTCCTCCTGTTGTAGGAGGAGACAGAGGAGGTCTTTCTTTAGGATCGTGAGTACATTTAATTGGTAATATACTTTTGTACCGATACTGAGCTTCCTCAGCACAGGCTCCAGTACCAAAAACTCCCGACAAGAATTATTGGCGCGAACTCCATTGCATCGACTAATCATTACAAAAGGTCTTCGGACGTATGATACACATTAACGAATCAGCCTGAATGTAATGATTGCTCCTTCGGAGCCGTCAATTTCATTACGTTCTTGTTTCGCCAATAATTCTAAGGGTCGGTGTAGTTGGAGGCTTTATCTGAAATTGTCAGCATTATAAGCAAGACAGTATTTGTAAGTGAATCATCTAACATCTACAGGGATGACCAATCAGGAGGCGGGTTCCAAATACTACTACTTCATGAACTCAATTCAGGTTTTATAACCTAAAAGTTAGTAAATCATCCTGTGGATACTTCCGAAGGATCTTCAAAGTCTGAAAAGAAGTAGATACTTATTTCCGGGAAAGCGCTCGTCCAAATTATACTTTTGAACTAGAAAGGTGCTGGTCCAAGCGAGACGGTAGAACTAGAATGGTTCTCAGCAATGATCACTCATAGTTACGAATGATCTCGCCGTTTCCTTGGCCTTTTACGCTGCGTTCGTACGCTTTAACTACCTTAGCCATAGGAACGGGATTATGTCCGGGGAAATAACCTTTATACTTTTCATAGGCGTCTTCAACCATGCCTAAAGATACTGCGTTTACTCTGGGAAAGCCTTTCAATTCCAAAGCAACGGCTTGTACAAAACTATGTATTGCTCCATTAACCATTGCAGCACTTGTTGTTTTGATGACGGGGTCATCTGCCAAAATACCCGTAGATAGCGTTATGGAGCCATTATCGTTAATGTAATCTTGACCGATCCGGACCAGGTTTACTTGTCCCATTAACTTACTTCTAATACCGATATAGTAATCCTGCTCTGATAAGTTTTGGAAATCGTCCCATTTAGCTTCACCGGCTATACAAACGATCGCATCTACCTTTCCAGTTTGCTCTAAAGCTTTTTTAATGGAGCTAGTATCTGCGATATCAAGCTTAATATCACCACTATTACGTCCGGCTATGATCACTTCATCAGTTTCTCCAAAATGACTTACTACCGGTTTACCAATAGTTCCGTTTCCGCCTATAACTAATATCTTCATTTTGTAATTATTTTAAAATCCTTGGATTATTTTAACCTAAGCTTAGCCACGGCTTCTACATGGTACGTTTGAGGAAACATATCAACAGGCTGAACTTCTAAAACATCATAGACTTCAGCGAGTTCTTTCAGATCGCGTGCCATGGTAGAACTGTCGCAACTCACATAAACCAATTTAGGTACTTTCAGTTCTTTTAACCTTTTAACTACATCAGGATGCATTCCCGCTCTTGGAGGGTCAGTGATCAACACATCCGGGGCTCCGAATTTATCAACTATTTCCTGCGTAAATACATCTTTCATATCGCCTTTGATAAAGGAAACATTTCCGATATTATTTTCTTTTGCATTGAACTTGGCATTTTGAACGGCTACATCCACAAGTTCAATTCCCAACACTTTTTCAGCTTTTTGGCTCATGAATAAACTCAAAGTTCCTACTCCACAATACAGATCATAAACGATCTCTCCATCTTTCAGATCAGCGAATTCTCTCGCAGTTTCATATAGTCGTTCTGCCTGAGCCGTATTGGTTTGGAAGAAGGCATTGGGATGAATTTTGAACGTATGATCGCCGATTTTATCGACTATATAGCCCGGACCGTGAATCACTTTTTCAATTCTACCTATGGAAGTAGGGCTTTTTGTGTCGTTGATATTATTGACAATCGTTGTAATGATCGGAAATTTCTCAAGTAACTCATCGGATAGTTTCTTAATTAGTTCCTGATCATCCTGATAAGTAACTAAATTAACCATGAAGTCATCGGTATGGAATGAATTCCGGATCATCAGATGCCGCATAAAACCCTCGTGTTTCATAGCATCAAAAGGAGGGATATCATGCTGAATGCAGTAGTTTCTCACAAAGTCCAGGATTTCAAACGATTCTTCCCTTTGAAGATGGCATTCATTTAAATTCAGGATCTTATCAAATCTACCGGGTGCATGCATTCCTGCTGCAAAACCTGAATCATCAACAAATTCATCTCTGTTGATCTCCTCACGTGTAAGCCATCTTCGGTTACTGAAACTGTATTCCATTTTATTTCGGTAATAGAATTCAGATTCACTACCCATTGCAGGGTGGATGATGGTATCTGATAAACCGCCAAGTCTTGTAATATGATCAGCTACTTGTTGTCCTTTATATTCAAGTTGTTTAGCATAGGGAACATGCTGCCAGCTACATCCACCACATACATTTGCATGCTGGCATTTTGGTTCGATACGGTCTTTACTGGGTTCTAAAACTTCTAAAAGTTTAGCCTCTCTGTAATTTTTCTTCTTTTTGATGATGCGGGCTTTTACAACATCGCCGGGTGCAGTTCCATAAACAAAAACAGCTAGCCCATCAACTTTGGCCACACCTTTTCCTCTAAAAGCCGCACTTTCAATTTCTAATGTGACTTCTTCGCCTTTCTTTAATGCCATTATTAATCTTCAGAATTTTCGTAGTAAGTATCAAATTGTATTTGAAGAGCCTTTTCCTGTCCGGCAACCTCTTCAATTATATAAGTCGCTCGTTCCAGTTGCCGAAGAGCAATGTTGGTTAGTGACTGAAGGAATTTAACAGCTATTTGTGGATGACGGTCTCTTAGAACTTCAAAGTCGGGTTGAAAGAAACCAAGAAGCTGACAATCAGTAACACATTGTGCAGTTGCTTTTCTTCGTAGATTATATCCTATGGAAAGTGCTCCAAAACTATCAGGAGCTTCTAAAATAAACTTATTAGAATCGTCGGGATGTTCAGTATCTTCATTATTAGCATTCAGCATAAGCTCAATTTTCCCATCCTGAATAAAATACATTCCTGTACCGGGATCATTTCTGTAAAACACATATTCGCCCTCTTTATAGTTGCGCTTATGGCAAAGTTGCAGAAACTCATAACGCTCAGCAGTTGAGAGATTCTTTAAGAATTTAGAGCCGAACACAATGCTCAATTGCTGTTTTATATTTGTGAATTTTCCCATGACTAAATAACGTTAAAAAGAATGACCTATACCAAAACTAAAGTATAATTTTTTATTGTTGAACCAGCCTGTTTCTAAATCGTGAGCTCTGAAAGTAAAATCAAAACGAGCAACTATATATTCCCAATCCAGCCGTAATCCCAATCCTGTTCCAACTGCAATCTGATTATAGAAATCATCGATGTAAAACCGTCCCTTTTCAAGTTCTTCGTCACGGGCTGCATCATTTTTAGGCCCATACCAAACGTTTCCAGCATCAGTATACCAAGCAGCATGCCAATTGGCACCTAAAAGATCACGAATAAAGATCTGACGTGCTTCAGTGAATGCTGCTAATTTTATTTCTCCACCGTTAATTCTTACGTCATCTGATTTTATTGTACCCGGACCTAACTGAAATGGCCCCCAACCTCGAATATCGTTGCTTCCTCCGGCAAAAAAGCGTCGGTTCAATGGAATTGTTGTACTGTTTCCATAAGGCTGTGCAATCCCGGCATACAATCTCCAGGCAAATACCGCTGAATTAGAAATAGGAATGTACTTTCGATAATCAGCGGTAGCTTTAATATACCTGCTGTAGCTCAATTCATTTTCACTAACTCTGAATAGTGATGGAAGACTTTGTTCTAATGTATCAGGTGTAATAACATGTTTATCTAATAAATATGGGATGTTTCCGCCGGTAGATATAGAATATTCACTGAAATAACCTCTGTTTCTTTTTATGAGGTCGGTATTTTGATTTCGAAATGTATACCTGATCACGGATGAGATCTGCGGTCTGAAATCTTCTAAAATTCTTGTGAGTTCAATCGGATCTACTATAGTCCCATCATTTAGAGTATCTGATCCGAAATCATTTCTAAGGTTATTAATAAATTCATCAGTAGGGGAAGGGTCAACTATATCAAATTCAATAAGGTCAAGAAAGCTCGAAAATCTTGGGTTATGCTGTACTTCATACCTCAGATTGAACTGCACATCGCTATTGATATCAAAAAACAGCTGATCAGATCTGCTGTAAGAAAGCGAATATCGTGTTAAACCACTTGTAAAGAAGCGAGTGTTATCAAGGAATGCGAATGGGAAATTTAAACGTGGAACGGTGTAATCGCCTCTCAATTCATAACTTCTGAAAATAGAAGATTGAGTAGAGGTGTCTGCTATTTCTTCGAGTACGCTTTCACTTACAAATTCGAAACTTACATTGGCAGATAGCGAGAAATTTTCAGCTTTTCCGAAAACGTTATTATTAGTGTAATCAACTCCTAATCCGGTACCGAATCCATATCTCTTCATTCCAAAGATCTCCGCTCCAACGCTATGCTTAGTAATGGATTGCAAGTCTAAATATGTTGGAATATAATCGTTGGAAAAGTCCGGCAAAGTTCCGCTTTGGTTTTGCCCAAATCTGCGAATAAAAAGCATTCCCAAGTTTTGATATTCACGGATGGTATTCAGATACAGCTCATGATTATAGATGTCACCTGGCTTAAAAAGGATCTGATCAGTAAGTAATGAGAATTTTGTCTGTGTAGCCGGTTCTTTTTTGAGATAGATCTTAGATGAATCTAAAACGGATTCATTATTTGCCAAAGTATCTTGCTCAGTATAGTCATCAGGAGGTGTGCCGTCTGCAAGATCTACATGAACATCACCAAAACGATACACTTTTCCTGACTTTATTCTGAATTGAATGTCCAGTTTAGTTGGATCAGGTTTCTGAGTTTTTACTAATGCTATAACAGAATCTTTTTGAATTGCTGCATATCCATTATTTTTCAAAAAAGTAATGATCCGTTGCTGTTCTGTACCAAGTTCCTGAGTATTGTATTGACGGTTTACAGTGTATGTTGAATCGTCGATCCTGTTTTTTGTTAAAGGACTGCTCCTCAAGAAGTCGACGCGCTTTTCCTGATCTGCAAAAAAGGGAAGTCCACGATAGGAAATGGTTTCAACTCTTGATGGAGTACCTTCATTTACAATAAAGGAAACCTCTACTTTATCTGTCTTATATTCAACGATGGTAGTGTCTACCTGAACTCTCAAATACCCCAGAGACTCGTAATAAAGACGTATTCGCTCCATATCATTGGCTACTACTGCACGATCAAGATAGATTGGGTCTTCACCAAAGCGCCCGTTACTTAGCTCCCAGAAATAATACCAGGGGGTGAATCGGGGAATACCCAGAAACTCCCGGTTAGTTTTAGTTCTGATAAGCGTTTCAAGCGTTCTGTCTTTGACATTTTTATTCCCTGAAAACCTGATTCTTCTTATTACATTGTCAGAAGTACTGTCAATTAGTGAAGAAGAATTCTGAGCCACAGCCTTATCCTGTGTGAAGCCCGTCAAAAGCATCACAAATAGGAAGGATGTTATAATAAATGATATTGTGGATAAGGTATTTCTCAATGGGGGAGGTTACGACCAAGTACGTAACCAATCTTTTTTTAGACTAAACGTCGTCATAATCAAAACCTTCATCTTCTTCGTTATGGAAGAAGTCTTCTTTCTGGATGTAATCAGGCCAAATATCTTCTATGCTTTCATAAATAGTATTTTCCCCTTCATCCAGTTCTTCCAACTCTTCAAGATTAGTGATAACCTGAGTTGGTAGTCCATTTCGTTCTGCCCATTCTATGAGTTCTTCTCTGTTTGCAGGAAATGGTGCTTCATCTAATGCCGCGGCTAACTCTACTGTCCAAATCATATATAATTTTTTGTGTTAATTAAGTGAGTGAATGATACAATTCTACTTGAATTTTCCAAGTATCGTTCCAAATAATTTTTGATCTTAAATCGTGCCGAAAATATTGTTATCTTAGCACAATTACATCAACTAAATCCAAAGAGGATTAATTTTTATGGGAAGTTTTGGAACAACCGAAATTATTATCATCGCTATTCTTGTTTTAGTGCTTTTTGGTGCTAAAAGAATTCCCGAGTTAGCAAAAGGATTGGGTCAAGGAATTAAAGAATTCAGAAAAGCATCAAGTGATATCAAAAAAGAAATTGAAGACAGTTCTCGGGATATTGACGACGCTGTAAATTCAAAAGAAACAAAGTCTAACTCAAAATAATAGAAGATTGTCTACATACAGTATCGCTGAGATAAGAGAACAAATTCTCAACGAAAACCTCTCCCTGAAAGACATTGTTACTGACTATATAGCAACGATTGAAGATCAAGATTCGGAAATCAATGCATTTGTCTCAACTTATTTCGAAGAGGCTCTTTCTGAAGCAGAAAAAATTGAAAAAAAGATAAAAAACGGAACCGCGGGCTCTCTCGCGGGTGCTGTTCTGGGTATAAAAGATCTGATTTGTGAGCGAGGACGCCAAGCTACTTGTGCGTCTGAAATTCTGGGTGACTTTGAGAGTGTATATGATGCCACAGTCATCGAACGCTTAAAAACAGAAGATGCAATTTTGATCGGAAGAACCAATATGGATGAATTTGCCATGGGTTCAGCAAACCAGTTCAGTAGATATGGAGCTGTAAAAAATCCGGTTGATACATCTAAAGTATCCGGAGGTTCATCAGGTGGTAGTGCTGCTGCAGTGGCATCAAACATGGTGAGTGCATCTCTGGGATCAGATACCGGTGGTTCAATTCGGCAACCTGCAGCATTTTGCGGAGTTGTTGGTGTAAAACCTACCTACGGTCGTGTATCTCGCTGGGGACTGATCGCATACGCTTCATCATTTGATTGTATTGGTCCTTTTGCCAATAATGTTGAAGATGCAGCAAGAGTGCTTCAGGCTATTTCAGGATTCGATGAAAAAGATAATACCTCTGCGAATATTCCGGTTCAGAATTTTACAGAAGAGCTTAAGCAACCAAAAAAGAATATCAGAATTGGTGTTCCCGAAGAATTTTTTGGTGAAGGATTGGATCCGGAAATTGCTACTAACATTAATGAAACTCTTAAGAAGCTTGAATCAGAAGGTGCTGAGTTAGTTCCTATCAGTTTACCTCATACTAAATATGGAATTGCTACTTATTATATACTTGCCACAGCAGAAGCTTCCAGTAATTTAGCGCGGTTTGATGGGATTAGATACGGACACAGGGCTGAAAAATCATCCGTAGTTGATGAGCTAAAAGAAGAAGAAAGCCGTTTAAGGGAAGAATTTAAAGATGATCAGGTTCAATTAGATCTGGAATTATCTAAAATGGACAGTGCATTAATAAAACTGTACAAAAAATCCCGAACAGAAGGCTTTGGTACTGAAGTAAAGCGAAGAATTATGTTAGGTACCTATGTGCTCAGTTCAGGTTATTACGATGCTTATTATGCAAAAGCACAAAAAGTTCGACGCCTTATTCAGGAAGATTTTAAAAAGGCTTTTGAAAAAGTCGATGTGATAGCCGGTCCTACCACTCCAACTACTGCTTTTGAACAGGGAGCGAAGCTGGATGATCCTGTACAAATGTATCTGAACGATATTTATACTACTTCAGCGAATTTAGCTGGGATTTGCGGAATAAGTGTACCATCAGGTTCTCATTCGAACGGTCTGCCAATCGGAATTCAATTTTTGGCAGATTCATTTCAGGAATCTAAAATTCTTAACGCCGGAAGATTAGTTGAACTTCAGGATAAATAGAAAAGTTTAGTTCTGAAAACCGGATAAATGAATCGACTAATTGGAAAAAATATTATCATAACAGGTGCTACGTCAGGAATTGGTAAAGCTGCTGCTTATCAGTTTGGCGAACTTGGAGCTAATTTGTTTCTTACCGGTAGAAGGGATGAACGATTAAAAGAAATAAAAAGCGATCTATCAAAAGCATATCCTGATTTAAAGATCAATACATTTACTTTTGATATAGCAGATCGTAGTGCTTGTGATCATTTCGTCGAATCAATTGATTTTGATGTAGATGTCTTAATAAATAATGCAGGATTGGCTTTAGGTAAGGATGCTGTTTATGAATTAGATCGATGTGATATTGATCAAATGTTTGCTGTAAATGTTCAGGGTCTGTTGGAACTAACCAGACTTATTTCGCCGCAAATGAAAGTGAGAAATGCTGGACATATTATAAACGTTGGTTCTACAGCAGGACACGAGGCTTATGCAGGCGGAGTGGTGTATTGTGCTACAAAGCATGCAGTTAAAGCAATCACCGAATCAACAAAGAAAGATCTTCACGGAACTAAAGTACGCGTAAGTATGGTGTCACCCGGCATGGTTGAAACAGAATTTAGCAATGTTCGATTCAAAGGTGATACTGAAAAAGCAGAATCAGTTTACAAAGGTTTTAAGCCTTTAACAGCAGATGATATTGCCGAAATAATGGTATTTATTGCAAACAGACCGGAGCATGTAAATATAATGGATACTATTATCTATCCGGTTTCACAGTCATCCCCAACAATGGTACACAGAGATGAATAAAATTTTACTTTTACTTTTCGTTTTTATAGCTGTCTTAGCTTGCAACAAAGGAGCAGGACTGCAATTTTCAGAAAAGGGAAGAGAAGTCCCTGAGTTCTCATCGGATTCAGCTTACAAGTATATAGAAACTCAGGTTAACTTTGGCCCGAGGGTTCCAAATACTTACGGTCATGTTAAGACCAGAGAGTTCTTGGAAGGAAAACTTAAGGATTACGCAGGAGCAAACGCTGTATTCTCTCAGGAATTTACTGAAGAAGGATATGGGGAAACTCTTGAAATGGCGAATATAATTGCGGCATTTAATACATCTTCCAGCGACAGAATAATGTTATGTGCTCATTGGGATACACGACCAAGGGCAGATCAGGATACAAGCAGAACCGGTGAATACATTGCCGGAGCAGATGATGGCGGGAGTGGAGTAGGAGTGCTGATTGAACTGGCAAGGATTTTTTCTGAAAACCCACCTCCGATAGGTGTTGATATCGTTTTATTTGACGGTGAAGATTATGGTACGTCAGGGGATCTTGCAAAGTACTTTTTAGGATCACGGTACTGGGCCCAAAATCCTCCGGTTCCGGGATATAATCCCAGATTTGGCATTTTATTGGATATGGTTGGTGCTGAACGTGCTGTTTTCCCTAAAGAAACTTACTCTTTAAGCTATGCTCCGAATCTTGTGGACGAAATTTGGGGAATAGCTGACGATAAAGGTTATTCAGATATTTTTCCTGATCAGAGGGGAGCCGGTGTATTGGATGATCATTATATCATTTATGAAAACACTGAAATCCCGGTTATTGATATCATAAATCATTCTGTAGGAGCGGATGGAAATATTAAGTTTGCTCCACACTGGCATACACATCAGGATGATCTTCCAATTATAGATAAGAATACTCTTCAGGCAGTTGGAAATGTACTACTTGAACTAATCTATAATCGTATTTAATGGATTACATCCGATTACATATTGAGCTGGCTGACGATCTACATGAGTTAGTGATAGCTGAACTTTTTGAGTTGGATTTTGAAGGGTTTGAACAAGAAAATAATCTCTTAATTGCTTCCGTACCATCATCAAGATTCGATGATGTTAAAAGAGAAGAGATCACTAAAATCTTGTATTCCTTTGATGATGCAGAGTTAATAAAAGAAGAGTTAGTATCTCCCCAGAACTGGAATGAAAAATGGGAAAACTCTATTGAACCTCAGACTATTGGAAACTTTTATGTAAGGCCTACATGGGCAAAAGAGCTGCCTTCGGATTCGGATTTGACTGAACTACTGATAGATCCTAAGATGGCATTTGGTACAGGTTACCATGCAACAACCCGTTTAATCTTGGGTTGGCTTTCGGAAATTATTAATAAAGGGGATAAAGTTCTTGACGCAGGAACCGGAACCGGAATTCTGGGCATCGCAACTTTAAAGCTTGGGGCAGATTCAGTTTTCGGCTTTGATATAGATGAATGGAGCGAAGACAATTCAAAAGAGAATATCGCTTTAAATGAGGTTGAAGGATTTGAGGTCAAACTCGGATCAACAGAAGTTATTCCTTCAGATAGTGTTTTTGATGTGATTCTGGCAAATATAAACAGAAACGCATTGATAGAATTAATTCCTGAATTACTTTCTTTTTTAAAGAAAGAAGGCACTTTATTACTTTCAGGCTTACTGGAAGGTGATGAACAAACCATATTGAATTTAGAATCTGTTAAGAAATTAACGCACCTGGAAACCAGACAAAACGGAGAGTGGATCGCAATTCTACTGAGAAAATGAAAGCAGCTATAGATATAGGAACAAATACAGTTTTATTGCTTATTGCCCAAGAAAATGAAGACGGATTAAAGATACTTCATGAAGAACAAAGAATGCCTCGACTTGGAAAAGGAGTGGACGTTAATAAAACTCTTTCAGAGGAAAGCATCGGAAGAGTGATCTCTTCCATAAAAGACTATAAAGATATACTGAGTACTCAGTTTACTAAAGTATCTGATGTAATTGTTACCGCAACAAGTGCGGTTCGGGACGCTTCTAACAGAAATGAACTAATTAATCTGGTAAAAAAAGAAACAGGTTTTGATGTTCAATTGCTTTCAGGAAAAGAGGAAGCTGAATATACTTACAAAGGTGCTTTAACTGTGTTTGATGAACAGGTTACGGGCGATGTCTTTGTTTTGGATATCGGAGGAGGAAGCACAGAAATAGCACTGGGAAGAGATGGAAAACTTATAGACGCTCATTCTTTTGATATGGGTTGTGTTCGGTTTACTGAAAGATTTTTGGTGCAAGACCCGCCTTTTCAGGAGCAAATAAGAGAGTGCAGACAAGCTGTAAAAAGTATGTTGGAGACTAAGAAATTCAAACCCAAAAAGAATGCAAAAGCAGTTGGCGTTGCAGGAACTCTTACTTCTTTGGCCGCTATAGATCTGCAGATTGATGAGTATGACCCGGAACAGATGAACGGGCATTTGATAGTGAGGGATAAACTTAAAAAAGGAATCGAAATATTTAGTTTACATACTCATCAGCAACTACTTGAGTTGAGCCCGAAAGTTTTGAAGGGAAGAGAAGATATATTTCTAGCGGGTTTGCTTATTCTGGAAGGTTTTCTAAATTATTTTGATTTGGAAGGGATCAGAGTTTCAACCGGAGGAATTCGTCACGGAGCATTAATGAATGAGCTAAATAAAATTTAGTCATTTTTTCAAAAAAACCGATTTTCATTTACGCTAAGCTTTGTATTTTAGCTCAGCACAAAATCAGATAATGTCAGATATCAGTACAGAAAAAAATTCATCACCCAGAGAAAATGCCTCAGCAAGTAGTATTGAGGATGACGGCTTTGTTGTAAGAGCTTTAAAAGGGGATGAAAGTGCTTATAAAGATCTGATGAACAAATACGATCGGCCGATATATTTTCATGTTCGGAAAATGATCAAAGAGAAAGAACTCGTTGAAGATCTGGTTCAGGAAGTGTTTATGAAAGCTTTTAAGAATCTTTCTACTTACAGCAATGAGTACGCTTTTTCAACCTGGTTATACCGTATTGCAACTAATCATACCATAGATTATCTGAGAAAGAAAAAGCTTCAGACGCTGTCTATTAATGATCCGTACAAAACCAAAGACGGTGAACTGGAGATCCAGCTTCCTGATGAAACCTATGCTACCGACAAGGCTGTTATTCGAAAAGAGAGAAAGCAGATAGTTCAGGATGCGATCGAAAATCTCCCTGAAAAATACAGAGCGGTTATTCAGCTGCGTCACATGGATGAACTTTCGTATGATGAAATAGCAGACGAATTGGATCTACCATTAGGAACGGTAAAAGCACATATTTTTAGAGCCAGAGAGCTTTTATATAAAGCATTGATCGATAAGCGCGGTAGTTTTTAGATCCTATTCACTCATTTCAGACTTCGTTTTGCTAACTATCAGTGTGAAAATCTGTTCTTTTGAGTATTTTCTAACGAATAGTTAATTAACAAAGAACTTGATTATGAAGCTCCTTAAATACTCAGCCGTTTTTACATTCTTGGTAATTCTACCTGTTGAAAGCTCAAATGCTCAAATCTGGAAGAAAATTAAAAATAAGACCAAGCAAAAGGTCGAAAATAGAGTCGCAGATAAAGTATCTGAAAAGTTAGCAGATGCTATTTTGGGTAAAATGAGTAAGAAATTTGAGTTGGATTCTAATCCGTATCGGGGCGGAACAAAAATATCGAAGCCGGAAAATTTACCTGAAGAATATTCCTTTGATTGGAAGTATCAAATGAAGATAACAAACGGGAATTCTTCCGAGGATATGAACTTGAATTACTGGCTGTCATCAGAGAATTCTTATATAGCGTATTCAAATCCGGAGTCTCCAGAAATGATTTCTGTTGTTGATGCAGAAAATCAGGCAATTGTATCCTATACTGAAGAAGAAGGAAAGTCTTTTGCCATGTCGTATTCTTATCCCATCAACTCAGTGGCTGAAAATAACGGTGTTGTTGGAACAAATGATGCTGTTAATGTAACAGAACTACCTGATAAAGAGTTTTTAGGATATACAGCAAAAGGTTATGAGATTGATACTCCTGAGTCTACAATGATCATATATGTAACATCAGATATTGATGTAAATTTTACAGGGAATGCAGCTATACCGGGGCAGAGTATAGCTTATGTCTTTTCAAATACTTCGGAGATTAAGGATTCTTTAACTATGTATATGAAATTCGTTGATAAATCTGATCCCGATAATACTATGGAAATGGAATGTGTATCAATACAAAAAGACAAACTTGTGAAAAAGAACAGCGAATATAATTTCTTGTAGATGGGATATTATTTCAGATTATTGTAAACGATCCCGACATTCATTTTAAATTTCTCAAATTTTGCCCTGCGGATCGCACTTCCTTCAAAAAGTGCATCATATTGTGGATTATCTATCTCGTTCCAGAAATCAATATTCTTATTCAATAATTTTGTTCTGGGCTTCAGGTCTGCCATTTGAGTTATAGAAGGGTCTTTATTCCAGGGACATACATCCTGACAGATATCACAACCATACATCCATTCTCCCAACGAGGATTGAAGTTCTTGCGGAATCTGCTCTTTAAGCTCGATCGTCAGGTAAGAGATGCATTTGTTCGAATCAACACGGTAAGGCTCATAAATGGCATCTGTGGGGCAAGCATCGATGCATCTTGTACAAGTGCCACAATGATCGGTCGTTTGTGTAGAATAATTGAACTTCACATCTAATATCATTTCTCCAATAAAGAAAAAAGATCCTATATCCTTGTTCAAAATATTTGAATTCTTACCCATCCAACCTAGTCCTGAACGAACAGCCCATGCTTTGTCCAAAACAGGAGCTGAATCAACAAAAAACCTGCCTTCAATATTTCCAACCAAAGATTCCGTATAGTTAAAGAGGTCTTTCAGTTTTTTCTTAAAAACTTTGTGATAGTCTCTTCCTAAAGCATACTTGGCAATTTTAGGATTTCCAGATGATTTATGATCATGATCCGGGGAGTAATAACTTCCAATAACTGAAACCACTGATTTTGCACCCGGAACAAGTTTTGTGGGGTCAACTCTTTTGTCAAAGTTGTTCTCCATCCAACTCATTGTTCCATTACGCTGCTGAACTAACCATTCTTCCAAACGACGAGCTTCAGTTTCAAGGAATTCAGCTTTTGAAAATCCACAGGCATCGAATCCTAACTGTAAGGCGTAATTTTTAACAGCTTCAGTCAGATTCTTAGAATCCATAATGAGTTTATTTTACAGGAACCAATTTATCGCCTTTCCATTGAAGCTCTTGTAATGAGCCTTCGATCATACGAACAGTGCGGAAAGGATATTTTTTCACCAATGCATAATCGTGAGTAACCATAAGTACGGCCATTCCACGATTGTTGATTTGCTTTAGTAGATCCATGATGCTTTTGCTTGCACCCGGATCAAGATTACCGGTGGGCTCATCGGCAAGCAGTATTCTGGGCTCATTTGCTAAAGCCCGGGCAATCACCACTCTTTGTTGCTCTCCACCTGAAAGATCTTTAGGCATGTGTTTTCTTCTGTGACTTAAACCAACCATAGTCAGAACTTCTAAAACTCTTTGTTTAACAAATTTAGGTTTTTCACCGGTAACCTGAAGTGCGAAGGCAACATTGTCAAATACATTCCGGTCCTGAAGAAGTTGGAAATCCTGAAATACAATACCTAAACGGCGTCGAAGCATAGGAACTTCTTTCATACTGATCTTATTTACAGGATAATCTGTAACCCGAACAGTTCCGGTATCCGGCACAATATCTCTGTACAGAAGTTTTAAGAAAGAACTTTTACCAATTCCTGTAGCTCCGATAAGGTAGGTGAATTCACCATTGTGAAGCTTGAAATCGATGTTGTTGAGAACTCTTCGGTTTTCGAAGCTTAAACTTACATTTCTTAATTCAATTACAGATGTTTCTGACATTTAAGTACTAAGGTTATACGTGCGCTGTTTTCGTCGGCATCAATAAGATCAAAATCGCCATATTTTGCAACTAAATGATAGGGCGTTTGTTTCAAAATTGATAACATTTCTTCTAAAGTATAAATACGTTGCTTGTGAACTTCTTTGAACGTAGATAATATTTCTTTTTTGTCTTCTGATAATTGTTCAATCTCAAAAGTGTTGGTGTGTATTTTGTTGATGGCATCATACTCACTTGTTCTGAAAAATCTTAGATCTTTTACTTCAGCTTCTTCATTATTCAGATAATCTACCGCTTGCAGGGAATTCAATGGGGTTGAGAAATCGTAAATAAATAGCCCATTCGGTTTTAGAACCTTTTCGCATTCTTCGAGCATTGCAATAATTTCTGAACCAGTCTGTAAGTAATTTACACTATCAAAAACTGAGAAGATCACATCAAATTTTTCTTCGATATTAATATTCAAAAAATTAAGTGTCTGAAATCGAACATCTGCATTTTGTTCCAGTGCTTTTTGCTTAGCCACTTCAATCATTTGGGGGGAGAGGTCACTGGCAAGTATATCATAATAGCCTAATTCATCGAGAGAAATAGCAACTGATCCTGTTCCGCAAGCTAACTCCAGTACTTTTTCACATTCAGGATGATGAACCTGAATAATTTCATCGATATAGTCAGCCCAGGATTCGTAATCAACATTTTCCATCAACTTATCATAGAGAGGAGCGAGGTTTGAATAATTATCCGTTTCTTTCATTCCATTAATTCTTTTGTGCGAGTTCAACTGCAAGTTTGTATGCCTGAATAAAAGATGAAGTATCTGCAATTCCTTTTCCTGCAATATCAAAGGCTGTACCATGGTCTGGTGAAGTTCTGATGATCGGAAGCCCAGCCGTAAAATTAACTCCTTTTCCAAAGGATAAAAGCTTGAAAGGAGCGAGCCCCTGATCGTGATACATAGCCAGAATTGCATCGTACTGCTGATGTTTTTTCTGTCCGAAAAATCCATCTGCAGGGAATGGACCGTCAACATTAATACCGGATTCTTTTAATTTAACGATAGCCGGAGTTATGATCTCATTTTCCTCAGATCCTAAAACCCCTCCATCACCGGCATGTGGATTCAATCCAAAGACAGCAATTTTTGGGTTGGAAATTCCGAAATCCTGCTTCAGGCTTTTACTCAGAATTGTGGCTTTACTTATAATCAGATCCTGATTTATAGAAGATGCAACCTTACTGACAGGAATATGACCTGTCGTAAGAGCTACTCTCAGAGCTCCGTTGACAAGCATCATCAAAACTTGATCGGTATTTGTTTGATTAGCTAAAAATTCAGTATGTCCCGGAATATCATATCCTGCGAGCTGTATAGACTCTTTAGAGATAGGAAGAGTCACCATAGCTTTGAGCTCTTTAGCTATACAAAGGCTTATTGCTGACTCTATGGATTTCATAGAAGCAAGTCCTGCTTGTTTGGTGATCTTACCCGTTTCAATCTCCGGAGAGGATTTGTTTGTATCAAGAACATTTAGAATTCCATCTTTTGCTTCAGATACAGAAGTGATCTTATGAAACGATTTATTCAGTCCAAGTTCAGAATTGTAGAAATCAATTACGGAGGCAGAGGATATAAGAATAGGGACAGAAGCAGAATAATCGATCTCTGAGACTGCTTTTAAAGCGATCTCAGGTCCTATTCCGTTTATATCACCAATCGTTATTCCAATTTTGGGTAGCATAAGCGAAAGTTAACACTTAGGCTATTGAAACGCAGAGGATTATTTGCCCACAAGTAAGAATTCTGAGAAGCCCGATCCTTTCTCAAATACGAAAGTGCGGTTCTTATATTTCCATGTTTCTATAACTTGTCCTTTTTTAGGAAATGATCGGTCACGGGAATTTGGTGGTCCGTATTTTATATAAACTTCACCACGATCTGTATCTTGCCCATTCGGTGTTTCAGGAGTTCTGTATTCAACGAAAGCATAATGTACTCTTCTAAAATATTCTGTCATTAACTCATTGAATTCTGTATCCGGAGTTGGATCTCTTTTATCCCAAAATGCGCGAAATTTACTTTCCTTTTCTTCTGGATTCCCTTTTTTCAGGTTATCGAGTTGATCCTCAGATACAATGTACTTCATCATATCTATAGCAATATCCAGATTTAAGAGTGCAGGAGGGATGTCAGGCCAGTAAGAGCGAACTATTTTTTTAGCTTGTACTTCTTTACCGGAACTGCTTTTTAATTCAATTGAGTAAATGGAGTTTTCAAATTCTGAGTTCGGTACTTGAACAAGAGCGTATGTATAATTGCCATCACCCTTTACAATAGAAAAGGAAGTCTCTTTTTGGTCGAGTAGTTTTAGAGAAGAATTCGTATAAATTTGTTCAGAGTTGATATCAATGGTTTTAACCAATTTTGTATTGGTAGTATCTTTCCTGTTAATTTTTGCTTCACTAATGTTTAATTGGTACGATTCAGAAGGGGAGAAGTCGGGAATTCGGATCAAAGCCTGATAATCTTCTCCATATAAAACATTACTACCCATGTTGATTAGCTCTAGGCTAGATTCTGATCTATTGGCTTTTATCAGATATATTTCTCCTTCTTTACTTTTGGCAAAATTTTTGATCTTGATATTTCGTCTTTGAGAATTACGATCATTAGTTTCTTCCATCAAACTCAGTTGTAAAACATAGTTATACATTCCTGGTTTTAGTTCTGTAACTAACCTTCCCGAAGCGAACTTCTTTTTTGATTTTGTGTCGTCATAAGTTTCAACAAAAAGAGTGTCTTGCCATAGATCTCGGGACACCGGACTAATATTTTTAAGTTGTTTTTTGGAGACCTTTCCTTCAAAAATCTCAGTATTAAGTCTTGCCATGCTATAGAATTCAGCATTCTCCGGAGCTTGAATTTCATCATCAATTGAGAGTTTTTTAAATGGCAAAAAGCTATTGTCCATTCTGAAAATGAAAACGAGTTTTCCTAGTTCCGGGTTATCACCGGGAATTACAATTGCATCTAAGAAGAAGTTGGGAGTAGCAGCTCTGTTGGCTAAATTTGTATAGGTAACATCTCCTCTTCTTTGAGCAAACATCAACGAGGTAGAGATGAGCACAAAAAGGATGGAAGAAAGAGTAAATTTTTTCATTACAAAGGTTTTTAAATTCAATTACATCTAAATCACGTTATGAATCATTAAAATTCCTATAATCAACGCAATAGTAATCACTAGTATTATAATAAAAGATTTCTGACAAACATGGCGAATTCAAACGCATCTAATAAAGAAAATTGGTTAAATGAATTGCTCGATAATCTAAGAGCCCAGGAACATGAGATCATGTTAGGGGGAGGGCAAAAAAGAATAGAAAAAGAACACGCAAAAGGTAAACTAACTGCACGGGAACGTATAGAGAAATTATTAGATGAGGATTCAGAATTTTATGAACTAGGTTTATGGGCAGGTTATGAAATGTACGATGAAGTTGGTGGCTGTCCCGGTGGAGGAGTAGTTACAGGTGTAGGAAAAGTAGAAGGCAGAGATTGTATGATCGTTGCAAATGACGCCACAGTTAAAGCAGGTGCCTGGTTTCCTATCACGGCTAAAAAGAATTTAAGGGCACAGGAAATTGCTATCGAAAACCATATTCCTTTGATCTATTTAGTTGATTCTGCGGGTGTGTTTTTACCAATGCAGGACGAAATTTTTCCGGATAAAGATCATTTCGGACGAATGTTCAGGAATAATGCTGTTATTTCAGCAAAAGGAATTCCTCAAATAGCCGCCATTATGGGAAGTTGTGTTGCCGGTGGCGCTTATTTACCTATCATGAGCGATGAAGCTTTGATCGTGGATGGAACCGGAAGCGTTTTTTTAGCCGGGAGTTATTTAGTTAAAGCGGCAAT
>Ga0098057_1000001_pt1:97500-140142 | contig 140142 bp, 111 predicted proteins | sample 18_taG_FD_77072 | JGI IMG/M metagenome (GOLD analysis project Ga0098057, IMG submission 77072) | Marine viral communities from the Subarctic Pacific Ocean - 18_ETSP_OMZAT15316 metaG | ecosystem: Environmental > Aquatic > Marine > Oceanic | place: Pacific Ocean | collected 2015-01-19 | reverse complement strand
GTTGAAGAAAACCGACACGAAATTGAAGAAGCCATCGAAACTGCGGATATGATATTCGTGACTGCAGGAATGGGTGGCGGTACCGGAACGGGAGGCGCACCTGTGGTTGCAGGAATGGCCAAACGTAAAGGAATTCTTACAGTAGGAATTATTACCACTCCATTCGATTGCGAGGGTAAGATCCGTAAGAAATTTGCACTGGAAGGAATCACAGAACTCAAAAAGAACTGTGACACCGTTATCGTTATTCCAAACGAACGACTTCTGGACATCGCAGACGAAAACACCACATTGATGGATGCTTTCGCTCTGGCAAATGAAGTTTTATATAACGCAACGCGTGGTATCAGCGACTTGATTCTAATGCCCGGCCTGATCAATCTTGATTTTGCGGATGTTAGAACTACAATGACCGACGGTGGTGCAGCTATCATGGGATCAGCAACAGCAGAAGGCCCTGACAGAGCTGAAATTGCTGCTCGTTCTGCTATTAACTCTCCGTTATTGGATGGAGTTAGTATTCGCGGAGCTCGTAGCGTTCTTGTTAACATCAGCGCCGGTTCGGCACTTGGTATGCGTGAAACCACTACTGCTACAAGTATTGTTCAGCAGGAAGCCGGTGACAATGCAGAGATCATCTTAGGTACTGTTCTTGACGAAACATTTACCGATGAGATCAGAGTTACCGTAATCGCTACCGGTTTTGACTTAGCAGAAGACAGAACTACAGCGAAAGTTGCACCAAATGCTTCTGCAGGTTTAAATAAAGCAGCGGAAAATGCTTTGAATAATCAAGAAATAAAACCTCAAGGAGTTCCAAGCAGAATTGCCCGAACTCCTAGTGATTATTACAAAGGAGAAGGGAATCTGAAAAAATTGGATACGCCTTCTTACCTGCGTCGTGATCTTTCTGTTCGACAAAAAGAACAGGAAAATGATGAGGAAGAAGAAAGTTACCGCGCTGAAGAACCAAAGCAGGAAACTAGAAGCAGAGATAATATAGCTCCGTTCCAAAGCAGAACCGAGCGAATTCAAAAAGACGATTCTGATCAGCCCGCATTCTTGCGCAAGATCATGGATTGATCTGTTTTTGTTTTACTGATTTTTGAGCTGCCTTGGGAAAGGTGTTTCTCAGATCATGATTTTTACTGGATTATAGTTGCTGCTCACTTTGTGAGACAGCTATAGATTGCTAACAACAAGAGAAGCCTCTGGATAAGGGGCTTCTTTTTTGATCACTGATTTCGCTGATTTAGAAACAATGATTCCGCTGATTTTCTTCGTTTCGGACTGTCGTCCTCACTTGCCTATACTGAAGCTTTACGATGGCAGGCTTGTTTACTTTATTAACATTTATTCGATTTCATTTTATAACTTGTCATATCGAGATGAGTGAAGGCGTAACCTGAATGACCGAGAAATCTAAAGAACTACTAATTTACATCGACTATATTTAGATTTCTCCCTCTGGTCGAAATGACAAAAGCGTTGTTTAATAGTGACATAAATAACAAAGCGCTATTGTATATAAACACAGAATGTATTCTATTTTATGGAAACAACCTCTTATGGAGCCATTTGAATTTAAAATAGATACATCTTCATTTTACATGAAGGCCCTGAAGGCATTGGGATTCATTCTTTTAGGATTTACAATCGTAATAACTCTCTTAACTTATAAAAACGGTGAGCCCATCAATTGGATGAATACTTTCGCATTAACTGTTTGTAGTTTAGCTTTTGTATTTTTTCCGGGTTTCGCAAAGATGCCTGAGCTTCACCTAAATGATGAAGGAATATTCCTCAAAAACTATTCCTATCACCGGGGCGAGAAAAAAGAAATATCCTGGGATAAAATTTCCAGTATTCGTGTAGATAGAAGTCAGCTTTCTATAAAAAATACGGTCGGGTCTTCAGAAAAAATCAAGCTCCCCATTTATACTAAAGACCAAATCGATGGGTTGAAATCTTATCTCAAAGAAGTTGCTTCCCAAAAAGAAGTAGAGTATTTGGAATGAATGAGTTTTTGTAATTTCGAGATGAACGAAGGCGTAGCCTGAACGACCGAGAAATCTAAAGAACTTCTAAATTGCATCGAATATCTTTAGATTTCTCCCTCTGGTCGAAATGACAAAAACGTTGTTTACTAAGCCAAACAATTATCAACTGTGTTATACTATGTCTACATAACAACCAATTCTAGCAAAACTACTTTGTATGTTGGTATAACAAATGATATTCCATCCAGAATATTGGAACATGGATTGAACGCCGGAAACCCCGAAACTTTTGCTGGAAAATATCATTGCTTTAATCTTCTTTATTACGAAGAATTCAAATATGTAAATGATGCTATCGCAAGAGAAAAAGAAATCAAAAAATGGCGTCGAAACAAGAAAGAGCAATTAATTAATTCGGTAAATCCTGAATGGAGGTTTCTTAATAAGGAACTGGGACTATACCCTTTTGGTGATTATGCTGATGAAAGGAATATCAAAAACAGAAGATAGAAAACCACCTTGTCAGTTCGATTGTATCTGAAAAGTCTAGGATTTTTAGATATATAAAAGCAATCTTTAGATGTCTCACATCCGTTCGACATGACAGAGCCGAGTTTGTCATTTCGAGATGAATGAAGGCGTAGCCTGATGACCGAGAAATCTAAAGAACTTCTAAATTGCATCGAATATCTTTAGATGTCTCACATTCGTTCGACATGACAGAGATAGTTTTGTCATTTCGAGATGAATGAAGGCGTAGCCTGAATGACCGAGAAATCTAAAAATCTATGAAACCTACTCCACTATTTGTAGATTTCTCTCCCGAATTGTCGGGATCGAAATGACAGAATTATTGTCTTGCTCCCCGACCCTAAAGGGTCTCCTAGTTTAAGGCTTCAACAAAAAAGACCTTCCCTTATGACTAAGAAACCAAATTCACTAATCCACTTTGTCACTCAGTCACTTTCCCCACTCTGTCACTTCTTCAACCCCAACCAAGCATTTCTTCTCTCCACCTCTTTTCTTCCTGCATTTTCATCAAGAGTAGTTTGTAACCGTTTAGAAGCTTCCAGTATCACATCAAAGGATTTTTCCTGCCCCCATCTCTCGATCACTACTTTAATTACATCGCCCGGTTTGTGATTTGCTAAGATCTCATCAACATTTTCTACGGAATTCAGATCGGTTCCTGCAATAGAGATAAATACATCTTCTGATTCTATTCCTGCTTTGTAGATCGGACTTCCAACCGTTGCATTTGAAGTCATTCTCCATTCATCATTTCGCTTTCGGATGGTTTCGCCTAAACTCGCTTTGTTCGGTTCCGCTAATTCAAGATTCACTCCTACTTTCGAAAATAGTGACTTGTAATCAGGAAGTTTGCTGTCAAAGATGTAATTCTCAAAATAGTTGTCAGCGAATTCTTTTCCGGCATATTCTGCCAAAGCTACCTGAAGATCTTTAACCGTGTACGGAATTTCTGTCTTGCCGTATTTCATCCAAACTAACTTGAAATAATCATCGAGATTCAAACCTTTATCCATTGTCCTAAGTGAAAGATCTAATCCCAATCCAAGTACACTTCCGTAAGTATAGTACGATACAAACGTATTTGAGCGGTTTACAGGATCTACGGATCGCGCCGCATCTACAAACGGAGCCTGATAACTCATTTCGATCGGATTGAAGTAATTTCTTCCCGGAGAATTGATCACGTAATTCAATCCACCGTCCAGTCCTTCTACATATTGCTTGTCTGTTCTGATGTCAGCTCTGGCAAGCGCTAAACCGGTGTAATAGCTCGTAAATCCTTCTGCAAACCAAAGCTCACCGCTCATATTTGCTTCTTCAAAATCGAATGGTTCCAAACTTGCCGGACGAATTCGTTCTACATTCCATGCATGAAAAAATTCGTGAGAAATGGTTCCAATGCTGGTTTCTCCCAAAGGTCGGTCTAATGGTTTTGAACTCACTACGTATGTAGAATTTCTATGCTCCATTCCATCTCCGCTGGCATTCGGCATATAGCAAGACAAAAATGTGTACTCATCGTAATCAAACTTCGGCAACTCGCCATAAATATCTCTCTGCGCTTTTACGATCGCCATTACCTTCCCGAAATATTCGTCCACTTCTTTATCTGAAGCCGGAGTGTGTAAAGCCAATCGGATATTCTGTCCATCTACTTTTTCTTCTCTGAAATGCATATCCGCAATTTCGGTCGGACTGTCTAAAAAGTACTGAAGATCTTCGGCGTAATAGGTATTTCCTTCCACATGCTTTAGCTGTGTAGCGATCTCCCAGTTCAGGTCGTCTCTTTTGTTGAAGGTGATCTCGATCGGACGGTATTCGTAGTTTCTTGCCCATGCAAAAGTCGCCGGCATGTTCATATGCGCATGCGTTTCGTCAATTCCGGTGTACGTCCCTCCTCCTCTGTTCGCGTATAAAGTGTAGCTGAACTTCACGGTTCCATCATGACCGCTTACATTCCATTGATGTGGATTTGGTCGTGTAATTTCCAACTCATTTCCGTTTCCGTCTACGGCAGTAACGTTGTACACGTTCTTGGCAAATTCATGAAGTGCATATCGTCCCGGAGATGTCCTGCTCATTCTTACTTCCAGCACTTTCTTTTCTACATTCGGAAAGGTGACTGAGATTTCTGCTTCGTGATGAACTGCGTTTTCGAATGAGATCTCGTACTGATTATGGGTTTGAGCCGTCGCTTCGCTGAATAGTGAAATTAGGAATACGGGAATTAGGAATACGGGAATTAGGAATAGGGAATACTTCTTCATGGATATAATTTTTTGAATTGAACGATGGAAGATGAGGAGCTTTAAGGATTGGTGCAACTGATGTTACATCTCTTTGCTTTATCTATTTTTTTGGAAATGTTGTGTAATTCTATCACAGTTTTGGTAAAACGAACAGGGTTATCAACAATGATGGTTTTACTAGTGCATATATTCAGTGAATTTTTGGATGATCCATGTCCACTAAATAGCTATCTACTGTTAAGTCTTGTTCAACAGTTTTCCAGAAATGTTCAATCTTTTATATGACCTGTGGTTGGTCAGTGTAAGTACGCCACTTCAACCCTCGTTCTTCAGTAGGTGCTAAGTAGAATGATTTTATTTGTCGTTGTATTAGTAAAAATGGCTTTTTACTTTATATTTATTCAAACTATTAAAATTCATAATGATAGAAAACGGAAAGTATAATTTTTGGAAAATAGAAAAGGTAATAATCCGAAATTTTTCATTGTATTCGAAGAATAATCAAAAAATTGAAGTCAATGAAGATATCAATAATGGTGTTTATTGTCTTGCAGGAGCTAATGGGTTAGGTAAAACTACTTTTTTGAATGCAATAAATTATGGCCTAACGGGAATAGTACTTGAACCAAATAAAGAAGTGTTTTCTCCTGATGATATCGTTACAAGTAATAAAGATTATACCAAAAGATACTTTAAAGGTAGGATTTCAGCTGAAGATGAAGATAAAGCAGAAATAGAAATTTTAATTTCTATTGACAATAAGTTTATCAAAATAATTAGGGGATTTAAAGAAAGAGATAAGCTAAAATATTTAGAGTATTATAAGTCATCCAATAACATTAAAAACTCCTTACTTGACACTAAAAAACTAACGCCAAATGAGTTAAATCGGAACTACGAAAAAATAATTACAAATATTACTGGATTTGGCAAGTTTGACTATTTTTTGTTTTATCAGCTTTATGTTTTGACGTTTGATGAAAATAGAAGAATGCTTTTTTGGGACAACAGAGCTTCTAATAGTGCTTTATCTATTGCTTTTAATGAAAACATTAATGATACAGAGCGTCTTATTCTTTTAAAAAGTAAGATGGATAAATTTGAATCCGACGGAAGAAATCATAGATGGCAAGCTACTCAAACTAAAAATAAACTTGATGAACTTATAAGTGACCAAAAAGAAAAAGACAACCCAAATTATAAAAGCATACAAAATGAGTATTTTACCCTAACTAAGAGTATTGAAAAACAAGAAAATATTTTTGAAGAAGTTAATATTGAATATGATACATTACTAAAAAGGCAAAACATAATTAACTCTGAAATTTTACAACTTCGGCTAACGTATAGAAAATTGTTTTCAGAATATTCAGAGCCAAGATCAAAGCTATTAGAAAATCATTTATTTAAGATAGCTAAGAAAAATAAGGAATGTTTTGTTTGTGGCGCAGAAGGAAATCAGGTTGTTGAAACTATCGAGAAAAAATTATACGATGATTGTTGCCCACTCTGTAACACAGCAATAAATAATAAGAATAATAAAATTCAAGACCAGCTTCTCAACAAAATTAAGAAGACTGACCAAAATCTATCAAAAAGAAATCAAGATTTAGAAGAAATAATATTAGAAACTGAAACAAAAAAAATTGAATTAGATAGTGCGGAAATAAAGCTGAACTCATTAAAAAAGAAATTAAAAAATTTCTTAAAAGAACACTCAAAAATTTCGTTCACAAATACAGGTAATGCTCCTTTAGATAATGTAATTGAGCAGTATAAATTTCAATTTGAAGAATTTGATAAAAAATCAAAGGAATCTTATAAAAAGAGAGACAAACTAAAACCTGAATATGATAACCTTCTAAAGAAAGTGGATGAAGGGTATAATTCAGCTAAGAAAGTTTTTGTGCCCTTATTTAAAAAAATTGCATTTAGTTTTATTGGTATTAATTTAAATATTTACCCCAAACGAAAAGGTAGAAATTTTGTTTTAGTTTTTGAAATGAAAGATACCGCCCGAACGGCGTCTCATCAATTATCTGAAAGCCAAAGATTCTTCTTGGATATTGCACTTAGAATGTCTCTTGCAGTTTATTTATCAAACTTAAATAATCCTTCGACGATGCTGATTGATACCCCAGAAGGATCTTTAGATATTGCATATGAAAATAGAGTAGGGGTAATGTTTGCAGAATTTGTCAAAGAGTATGAACAAAATATTATAATGACTGCTAATATTAACGCTTCTCAATTATTAGTTACACTTGCCGAGAAGTGCGGTGCAAAAAAAATGGAGTTTCGGAGAATGCTCGAATGGACCGAATTGAGTGATATTCAAAAAGAAGGTGAACATCTTTTTAATAAGGTGTATGCTAATATTGAAAAAAAATTACAATTGAACTAATATGTCTAAACAAGTAGAGTTAGAAGCTTTTTTTGACAGTTTGTCGATCGCCCACAAGCTTGATGACTTCCTTGATGAGTTTGAAAGACAAGAAGTGCATTTATTTGCATATTTTTCTGCGTTTTTATTTCATTATGGAGGAAATCCAGTTGATGATTGGAAATATAAATTTACAATTGATGAAAGCGGTTACCCTCATTCTAAGCAAATAGATGATGCAATAGAAAGACATATAAACTCTGGTGCTTTTGAAATAAGAAATATTTTTCTTTCTATAACCGCAAGAGGAACTGATGAATTCAATAAGTTTACCAAAGAACTTTTACTGTTTAGAGAACGAGAAGAAATTATTGATGCTGCTTGTTCAACGGCTATTTTAATACCGTATAAAAAAACGAAGTCTGCTTTATTAATGGACACTAACTTACTGTCTGCCAAAGAGTTTAGTAATGATGATTGGATAAATTTTGAATATGATAACCTCAGAAGTATTACACAATCTTTAGGGGCATCAATTGAAGATTTGACTGTTTCAGCCGTTACTTGGATAAAATTAGTATTAACTTCTATAGAAGAATAATGTCAGACCAATTAGTTGATAAAGTAAGACGAGAAGATTTTACTTTACAAATATTTTCTATTACAAAAGATACACACTATGTGAAATTAACAAAGAATCTTGTCGAAAAAGTACGAGAATTATATAGACACATAGAACCTAGTCATTTTACTGGCGATGTAGTTCTTTTTTATAAAATTGACGATTCTGAATTTTTCCATGAATGTGAAGATGAAAAAATTGAATTTTATGATTATGCAATAATTGATAACGACTTTGATAGGATAGTTTTTCAATTAAAACAAAAGGATGAGTTACCTTTATTTTATAATAATATTGATAATGAACAATTAGATTCCTTAATAGGCTCGAATAATTATGTTGCTTATTTCTTTAGTGATGGAAAAGAGAAATTTTATGTAAACGGTAATGAAATATCTATACGAAATGAATATAGTTGTCCGAGTATTTTTGCACTTCAATATCATTATCTAAATGAAGAAATGTTAAGGTTTAAAAATGAAACCGTACGAAAAGTATCTGGCCCATTATTTAAAAATTGCTGGTTTGATGATAATAATATTTATTGGATTAACAACCCCGAGAGTTCGATTCAAAAGGCTTTAGCTCAATATTTGAATGATAGTTTAAGAGGAGTTAATGTAGTTCGTGAGTATAATTTAGGTGCATCAAAACCCGTAGATGTAAGGGTTTTTTGGAGAGAAGCTAATAGAGCTGCTTTAATAGAAGTAAAATTGATGGGCAGATCCATGAAAAAAAAGAGTACTGATATTAATACTTATGAATATGGTAATGAAAGAGCCAATGAAGGTATGCATCAAATCAAAGAATATATTGATTTAGGAGATAGTGATTCTCCAAATGTTATTACTAAAGGATATTTGGTTGTAGCAGATGGCAGAAGGAATAATATAGACCCTAAAGTAGATACAATTTCCGTTTCTGATGGAATGCATTACGCTAAAGTGGCCTTAAAAATTGAAAGCAAATATGAGTACCATAAAACACATAAGAATATTGAAAAACCTATTCGTATGTTCGCAGAACCTATTTGTAGCTGAAAATGATTAACAATGATTTTGAGTTAAATAATCAAGGAACTTCTAATGCTGATGATACACGGAATTTAGCTCGTCACAGGTGGTATTTTTATAAAGAAGGCTTTTCACCCTCACTTGTAAATAAGGCAATAGAAGAAAGTGATATCTCAAAGAATGATATTGTTTTAGACCCGTTTAATGGTAGTGGAACTGTAACTCTAACTGCTGCTTTAAGAGGTATCAATTCCGTTGGCTTTGAAGTTAATCCATTCACTAGTTTTCTGTCTCAAGTTAAGGCAACTAATTTCACTAGAAAAAACTTTGGCAAAGTTTCGGATTTAGTTATGCTTAATTCTGAAAAAGGGTCAATTTCTCATTTAGAAGACTATTCTACATTCACAAAAAATAACCACAAGGGTAAAAATAAATGGCTATTTAATATAGATGTATTACAAGCTTTTGCAGGCGGCTACAATAATTTAGGCAGTAGGAGTAAAAGCTCAAAGCTTGCTAAACTAGCTTTAGTATCCGCAATAATGAAAAATTGTAATGCTAAAAAGGATGGTAAATGTTTAAGATATAAGAACAATTGGGAGAGCTTAAATTATAATAAAAGCTCATTTTTAGAATCGCTTGAAAACAATTTAAATATTATAAAAAAAGATTTAGAGAATAAAATAGAAACTAAACCAATTATAAAAACTGGTGATTCGAGAAAACTAATTAGGAAGTTAGACACTAAGTTCAAGCTTTGCATAACTTCTCCACCTTATTTGAACACATTTGATTATACAGATATATATAGACCTGAACTTTTCTTGAGTGGTTTTATTAATTCGAGTGAAGAACTTAGAGAATTAAGATATAAAACAGTTAGATCACACATTCAGATAAATTGGCCTAAACCAAAAAATAATGACTTTGGAACACATTTTAATGATGTTTTTAATAGGATATCAGACAAAGAAGAATTACTAATGCATAAGAATATTCCTGACATGATTTCTGCTTATTTTGAAGATATGAAAGGTATTTTTACGGACTTGAAACTAAAAGCTGACAAAGGAGCTAGTTTATGGTTTGTAGTTTCAACTTCTGCTTACGCAAATGAACATATTCCAGTAGATTTAATATTGGCAGATATTGCAACAACAGTAGGGTGGAATTTAAAAGAAATTGGAGTCTTGCGTGAAATCCTAAAAAGAAAGACAAAATATAGTCCTGATATAGATAGATTAAGAGAAAGCGTTATCATTTTAAATAATTAGCACAATGTACTACAGCTTACTTTGAGTAAAAATAACAGCCTCTTCACTTCTACTCTTTTTACCATAAACAGTTAGCTACTTAATTCCTTTCACTTCCCCTCCAACCAAGAATACGGATAACTAGGATCATCAAGCCTCATCGCTTCTTCAGTGACGTACATCGGCTTAAAGGTATCGATCATCACTGCATATTCATCGGTTTCTTCAGCGCCGATGCTGGCTTCTGCTTTTCCGGGATGCGGTCCATGCGGAATTCCTCCGGGATGAAGTGTGATGCTTGCGTAATCCATTCCTTTTCTACTCATGAAATCGCCTTCCACGTAATACAGCATTTCATCTGAATCTACATTGGAGTGATTGTATGGCGCCGGAATGGCATCAGGATGATAATCGAATTTCCTTGGACAGAAACTGCACACTACATAATTATGTCCACGGAAAGTTTGATGAACGGGTGGCGGTTGGTGAACTCGTCCGGTGATCGGCTCAAAATCTTTGATGTTGAATATCCACGGATATAAATATCCATCCCAGCCAACAACATCTAACGGATGATGATCAAAAGTATAATGATGCATTCTTCCGCCTTTCTTGATTCGAACTTCAAACTCTCCTTCTTCCTCAAAGAACAGTTGCTCTTGTGGTAAGCGGAAATCACGTTCGCAAAACGGTGAGTTTTCCATAAACTGCCCCATTTCAGATAAATAGCGCTTCGGAAAATCAATAGGTCCGGTAGAATCTACCGTCAATACACGATTCTTATCTGTATCAAAATTCATTTGGTAGGTTGTTCCACGTGGGATGTAAATGTAATCTCCATATCCGAAATCCAATCGCCCAAAGTTGGTTTGCAGATGCCCTGTCCCCTCGTGAATAAACAACAACTCATCATGTTCTCCATTTCTGTAGAAATAGTTCATAGCGTCGGTTGGTCGCATCACTCCGATCTGAAGATCGTTATTGAACATCAAAACCTTGCGTCCGGTAATGGCGTCTCCGCCTGTTGGAATATCTTTGGTCTTCAAATGACGATGACGAAGTGTTTGATCGTCTGCCGCTTTTACTTCGATCTTTGCTCCTTGCTCGATCTTGGTTACTCTCGTCGGCATGTGGTAATGGTACAGCAATGAACTGTTTCCATGAAAACCTTCTGCTCCGAATAATTCTTCCGTAAACAATTCTCCGTCCGGTCGGCGAAATACCGTGTGACGTTTATGCGGGATAGTTCCTAATGCGTGGTAATACATGGCTTAATTTTGAATGTTTAATTATGAATTTTGAATTAGCAGCCATTCAAAATTCATAATCCATAATTAATAATTCGTTTAGAGATTTCCTCTCAACTCTTGTTCGCGTTCGATGGCTTCGAAAAGTGCTTTGAAGTTTCCTTTTCCGAATCCACGAGCTCCTTTTCGCTGAATAATCTCATAAAACAATGTTGGACGATCAACTACAGGCTTCGTAAAGATCTGAAGCAAATATCCTTCATCATCTCGATCTACTAAAATTCCAAGATCAGCGAGTACATCAATGGGCTCATCGATCTTGCCTACTCTTTCTTCCAGTTCTTCGTAATAGGTTGTTGGTACTTTCAGAAAGTCCACTCCTCTGTCACGAAGTTTGGTCACCGTATCAATAATATCTGCTGTGAGTAAAGCTACGTGTTGAACTCCCGGTCCTTCAAAGAAATCCAGATATTCTTCGATTTGCGATTTCTTCACTCCATCAGCCGGCTCATTGATCGGAAATTTGATCATTCCCCTACCGCCTGCCATCACTTTACTCATCAATGCGGTGTATTCGGTAGAAATATCTTTGTCATCAAAACTGATGTACTGCGTAAAGCCTAACACATCCCTGTAAAAAGCTACCCAGGTGTCCATTTCACCTAATTCTACGTTTCCAACACAGTGATCCACAAACTGAACACCCACAGGTTCGGTCTTGATCAGACTTTCTTTAGCAACAAATTTCGGAAAGAAAATACCATCGTATTCTGTTCTGTTTATGAAAGAGTGAATTACATCCCCGTAGGTTCTGATGGCTGCTTTTCTGATAGTGCCGTCGCCATCAGTAATGGAATGTGGTTCTTCAACTACTTCCGCTCCTCTTTTCACACTTTCTTTGAATGCACGATCTACATCTTCCACATGCATTGCAATATCTTTGATTCCATCTCCATGCTTATGCACAAACTCCGAAATGGGTGACTTACTGCTTAGCGGAGCTGTAATCACAAACCGAATATTCCCTTGTTCTAAATAATAAGAAGATCTATCCCGAACTCCGGTTTCTAAACCTGAGTAAGCTTTTAGTTGAAATCCGAAAGTGGTTATGTAATAATGGGCGGTTTGTTTAGCATTACTTACATAGTGCTCCACATAATCCACATCCTGTAATCCCAGATGGTCATCAAATTCTTCTTCTATTTCTCTTTCCAATACGTTGTCTTGATCTTTCATCGTAATATTTTTACAAACTGTTCAGGTTGGCATTCAACAGTACTGCAAAATATTGAGTTGCTGTAGCTCTTGAATGAAATTTCGGTCTACCCAACTACTACTTTTATCCGATTTTGAAAATAAATGACTGCTTTGCCTTTTACTAGATAATTATACTTCATTGAGTAGAACTATAAATGTTGCTAAGCACGTCATTTTTGATCCATTTTATCTCCGGATATCTAAATTTGGAATGATCTTTAATAATAACTGTATAAAATGTATGAAAGGAAATGAATAAACAAAAATCAATAGTCTGCTTTTATTATATTCAAGGAATGTAATTCTTTTAAAGGATGTTATGCCACTGAACTAAAAAAGCGCTTACACCATATGGAAACACAACAGCAATTAGACGACTTTCAAGCCCGAATTGATGCCGGCGAAAAGATAGAACCCAAAGACTGGATGCCTGAGCGATATCGGGAACAGATCATTCGCATGGGTAGCCAGCACGCACATTCTGAAATCGTAGGTATGCTTCCTGAAGGAAATTGGATCTCCAGAGCTCCATCACTAAAAAGAAAATTAGTACTTCTTGCTAAAGTTCAGGATGAAGCCGGGCACGGATTATATTTATACAGCGCTATTGAAACTTTAGGTGTGAGACGTAGTGAACTCATCGATCAGTATTTGTACGGAAACGCTAAATATTCCAGTATTTTCAATTATCCGACCTTAAGCTATGCTGATGTTTGCGTGATCGGTTGGTTGGTTGATGGAGCCGCTATTGTAAACCAAACTAAGTTGGCGCATTCCAGTTATGGTCCATACGCAAGAGCGAACCTGAGAATTTGCAAGGAGGAAAGTTTCCATAAAAAGCAGGGTTATGAAATGGTAGCCAAACTTGCGGAAGGAACTCCTGCGCAACGCAAAATGGTACAAAGTGCAGTTGATCGTTTTTGGTGGCCAACTTTAATGATGTTTGGACCAAATGATTCTAACTCTCCAAACAGTGCTGAATTATTGAAATGGCAAGTGAAATTGAATACCAACGACGAGCTTCGTCAACACTTTGTGGACAGAGTGGTTATGGAAGCTGAAGCAGTTGGATTAACACTGCCTGATCCTGATCTGAAGTTTAATGATGAAACCGGCCACTGGGAATTTGGCGAGATTCCGTGGGATGAATTTTGGGACGTAGTAAAAGGAAATGGTGTTATGAACCGCGAGCGGATGAAATCGCGCAGAAAAGCACATGAAGATGGCGCTTGGGTTCGTGAAGCTGCACAAGCGTACGCCAGAAAGAAAAATTTAAGCCGCGAAAAGGCTTCTTAAGATAATTAAACAAAGAATTGTCATTTCGAAGGAGCTTGTCGACAGAGAAATCTAAAGAGCTATTTAAAAGCAATCTTTAGATATCTCGCTTTGCTCGATATGACAAAATCCAAATTAATGAGCGAAAACAACGAAAAAGATTGGCCTCTGTGGGAGGTTTTTTATCAACCTAAAAATGGTAAACCGTACGAGCACGCCGGAAGCTTACACGCTTCGGATGCTGAAAATGCACTACAAAATGCCCGGGATGTGTATACGCGAAGAAATGAGGGAATTGGAATCTGGGTAGTTCCATCTGATCAGATCACAGCTTCCACACCGGAAGATATGGGTTCATTTTTTGATCCGGCATCTGATAAACCGTACAGACATCCACAATTTTACAGTGTACCAAGAGCCGTAAAGAAAAGAAGCTAATTCGTTAATTGTTATTAGTGCGTTTGTGAAACCAAGTAACTAATAACCAATAACTATCAAATGAATACAACGAAAGAATTAACAGTTAAAGAATCTAAAATAGCTTACCTGCTCAGGCTGGCCGATGATAGATTAATACTTGGACAGCGAATGTCAGAGTGGTGCGGACATGGTCCGGTTCTGGAAGAAGATCTGGCTTTGGCAAACATGGCTCTCGATCTGATCGGACATGCTTCTTCACTATACGCCTATGCTGCAGAAGTTGAAGATGAAGGTCGTGATGAAGATCACTTTGCCTATTTCCGAGATGACTACGAGTTTACGAATCTTCAGCTGTGTGAACTCCCGAAAGGTGATTTCGCTTTTACCATTGCCCGACAGTTTTTGTTCAGTTCTTTCAGTTATTTTCAATATCAGCAGCTTAAAGAAGCTAAAGACGAACAGTTTGCCGGAATGATCGACAAGCATTTTAAAGAGATCAAATATCATTTGAGACACTCCAGAGATTGGGTACTCAAGCTTGGCGATGGAACAGAAGAAAGCAAAAAAAGAATGCAAGATGCTTTCGATGAACTTTGGATGTACACCGGAGAATTATTTTACATAGACGGCGTTGATGAAATGATGTTGGCAGATGGAAACGGAGCTGATCTGTTAACATTCAAAGATGAGTGGAAGAAATTAGTGGAAGATACTTTGAAAGAAGCCACATTAAACGTTCCGGATTGGGATCAGTTTATGATGACAGGAAGTCGAACGGGAATGCATACCGAGCATTTAGGCCATATGCTTGCTCAGATGCAGTTTTTAAGACGCTCGCATCCTGATGCTGATTGGAAGTAGGAACAGTACTTAGTATTGAGATGTTAGATTTTAGCGTCGCTTAAATTGATCTCAATACTAAGTACTAATATCTCAATACTAAAAAATGTCAACTCAAACCCTACATACCGAAGAGCAAATTTGGGAGTTTATCCGCGAGGTAACAGATCCGGAGATTCCTGTTCTCAATATTATCGAAATGGGTATCGCCCGTAGTGTTGATATAGATCATTCAGGAAAAGTAACCGTAAAGATCACCCCGACTTATTCCGGTTGTCCGGCTATGAATGCCATCGAAAAAATGGTGAAGGAAAAACTGGAAGAAAAAGACATTGAAGATTTTGAAGTAATGCTGGATTTTTCTGAAGCATGGACTACTGACTGGATGACGGATGAAGCTAAAGTTAAACTTAAGGACTATGGCATCGCCCCTCCTGAAAAATCTGTGACCGATGATGACTTTTTAAAGAGTTTATCAGGAACTAAGATTGTCCCCTGCCCTTTTTGCGATTCTTTTGAAACAGAACTACAAAGCCAGTTTGGTTCTACGGCTTGTAAATCTCAGTATTTTTGTAATTCTTGTCATCAACCCTTTGAACATTTTAAATGCATATGAAACGAAAAATTTTCATCCAGACATTACTTCTTTGTTTAATAACTCTTTCAGTAAGTGCTCAGATTCTTGAAAAAGAGAATAATCATACTGACGATGCAAAGATCTCATTTAATTTTATTCCTGACTATAATCATCAGTTTCAGCAGATAAAGCCTCTTCAAGTTAAATCGAGTAAAGTTTTGATAGGAACCGGCTTTTTACTTCAAGGATTAAAATTCAGCTCACCTGTCGATCAGTTTAATGCCGTTGCTCCATTCGATTTCAGAGCTTATGAGCCGCTGCATTTCAGTTCTTTTTCACAGACTATTCAAACAAATTATCTACTTCAAAATTCTATACAGCCTATAAAATGAGTCTACAGTTTATTGAAACCAATTTAGAAGAAGGCGTTTTAACCATAACATTAAATCGCCCTGATGTATTAAACAGTTTCAACTACGGAATGGCTGAAGAAGTCCAGAATGCATTTAAAGAAGCTGAATCCAATGATGAAATCCGTTGTGTTTTACTCACTGCAAATGGTAAAGGGTTTTGCGCCGGACAGGATCTGAAAGAAGTGACTGAAATTGCCAAAGATCCGGATCGCGAGTTGGGTGAAGTTGTTCATCATACTTACAACCCGATCATCAAAGCTATTCGGACTTTAGAAAAACCTGTTATTTGTGCCGTTAACGGAACTGCTGCCGGAGCAGGAGCAAATATTGCACTAGCTTGTGATATGGTGTTTGCAGCTGAAGAAGCCAAGTTTATTCAATCATTTTCAAATATTGGATTAATTCCTGATAGTGGTGGAACGTACATTCTACCACGGCTAGTTGGACTTGCCAGAGCAACCGAACTTACTTTTACCGGTCGACCTGTTAAAGCACCTGAAGCGGTTGAAATGGGAATGATCTACAAGTCAGTTCCTGCCGATGAATTACTGAATGAAGCGATGGGTCTTTGCAAGAAATTCGCAAAAATGCCTACTCGTGGCTACGGACTTACGAAAAAAGGTTTTAATGAAGGGTTTAATAATGACTTGGAAACCCAATTGAAACTGGAAGCTGACCTGCAAGCGGAAGCAGGCAGTACGGAAGATTATCATGAAGGAGTTGCTGCTTTTCTTGAGAAGAGAAAACCTGAGTTTAAGGGAAAGTGAATTTCAAATCCTACAACTTTTTATAACTCATTTATTGAAGTAACAAACTCTTTATAAGCTGTCTTTTTTATTCCATTAGACATTCGAACATCAGCTGTAAATAAATTTCCTTCATAATTGACAGCTACTGCAAGATAACAAGCACCATATAAAGTAATTGAGAACCGAGTAGATATAAAAAATGCTTCCGTCTTAATTTCGTCGAATGCAACAGTAACAAAATTCATGCTCTCCAGAATTTGAATAATTCTCTCAGCCTCGTTTATAGAAAGCTCTCTCTTCCTTACTTTTTTTGAGATAATATTACTCGTTTCTATCCAAAAAAGATCAGGTACTACGAAACGATTTTTTTCAGATAAAAAGCTTCTGGCAATTTCACTGTTTTCTTCAGGAAAGAACCATTTTAAAGCAAAAGATGCATCAATAATCGGGACTTTCATCGATCCCTATCTTCACGAATATCTTTTACGCTATCTGAAAATACCCGGCCCTCAGCTTTGTATTTCTCATATATTTCCCGAACCATATCCTTAGCTTCATCCATGTTCATGGATGCTTCTTCTTCAAGCAATATTTTTAACTCTGCTTGTAGGGAACGATTGTTTCTCTCTGCTCTTTTTTTGAGCTTGTTCAGTGTTTTCTCATCGATATTTCTGATTAATACATCAGGCATAATAACTGTGTTTGTTATATGATATCATTATGATAGCAAATTGTAGTGATGTTTACAATGCTATACTCAAATTCCCCTTAAGATTTGTTATCTTGGAAATGGTCTAACCGACCGTTTAAATTAATTTGTGATAAATGAAATACGTTCTTAAATCAGAGCAACTGGTTCTGTTCTTTTTTACTGTGATTTTCTTCCCTTTTGCTACAAACCTGCCTTGGTACTTTTATGCAGGTTTGTTTTTTGCTCCGGACTTAGCTTTTATAGGATATGCCGTAAACTCAAAAGTTGGCGCTATTTTCTATAATGTATTACACCATCAGGGAATCTGGATGATCGTTGCTTTGATTGGGTTCTCGACGGGCACTGAATGGTTGTTGGGGCTAGGAATTACATTTGTCGGGCACTCTGCTTTTGACAGAATTTTTGGATATGGATTAAAGTATTTCGATAGTTTTCACAATACGCATCTTGGAATAATTGGTAATAACAAAAATGACTTTAGATAAAGAAACAGCAGTAGGAATCATAGGCGCAGGTACAATGGGCGCCGGAATCGCACAAATAGCATCTACAAATGGACATGAAGTTTATCTGTATGATGCTTACGCCGAACAGCTTCCAAAAGCTAAATCAGGGTTAGAAAAGATCCTGAATCGTCAGGTTGAAAAAGGGAGAATGTCACAAGAAGAAGTGGATGGAATTCTTTCCCGAATCCATTTTGTGGAAGACATCACAGAATTTGGAAAGTGTGGCTTTGTGATTGAAGCTATCGTAGAAAATATTGATGTCAAAAAAGATGCTTTTCAACGATTGGAAGGAATTGTTTCTAAAGATTGTGTGCTTGCATCCAATACCTCTTCCCTTTCCATTGCTTCGATCTCATCAGCATTAAAAAAGCCGGAACGGTTCTTAGGGGTCCATTTTTTCAATCCTGCTCCGCTGATGAAATTGGTGGAGATCATCCCAAGTGTAGCCACTAATTCTGATCTAGCGCAATCAACCAAAGAGTTCATTTCCGGATGGGGAAAGATCACGGTCTTAGCAAAAGACACTCCCGGATTTATCGTTAACCGTGTGGCTCGACCTTTTTATTCCGAAGCACTCAGGATTTTGGAAGAAGGCGTTGCCGATGTTCCAACCATCGATTGGGCAATGAAAGAGATCGGCGGTTTCAGAATGGGACCTTTCGAACTAATGGATCTTATCGGTCATGATGTAAATTATGAAGTGACATCAAGCGTATTCAAAGAATTTTACTACGACCCAAGATTCAAACCTTCATTTACTCAAAAACGATTGGTTGAAGCCGGTTGGTTAGGCAGAAAATCGGGTAAAGGATTTTATAATTACGGAGAGGATGCAAAAAATCCTGATCCAAACACTGACAAAGAATTAGGCGAAGAAATTCTTCACAGAATACTCGTAATGCTGATCAACGAAGCTTTCGATGCCGTATTTATGAATATAGGTTCTGCGGAGGATGTAGATCTTGCAATGCAAAACGGAGTGAATTACCCAAAAGGCTTACTTGCATGGGCGGAAGAGATAGGATTAGAAAAAGTCTTAGGCCGAATGAATGCTCTTTATGAGGAATATCAGGAAGACCGCTACAGACCTAATCCACTTTTGAAAAGAATGGTAAGAGAAAAGCAGTAATCAGAATTCAGGAGTTCAGGAGTTCAGAATATGAGTAGAACTCTGCTGAATTCTGAACTCCTGATTACTGACAGCTAACAACAATATGAGCAAAGACTACAAAAACATAATTCAATCCATGATGGAAAAAGATGCCTTTTCCCAGTGGATGGGTATTGAGATATTGGAATCAGAATCGGGATATGTGAAAATATCCATGGAGATCCGTCAAGAAATGTGCAATGGATTTGGGATTTGTCATGGCGGAATTACATTCTCTTTAGCTGACAGTGCTTTAGCATTTGCATCCAACTCCAGAGGCTCAATATCTGTAGCCTTGGAAAATAATATCAACTATACTAAAAAAGTAGAAGTAGGTGATACACTTATTGCTGAAACAGAAGAAATTCAAAACGGAAGAACCATCGGCGTGTATAAGATCAAGGTTGTGAATCAGAATGATGATCTAGTTGCAGATTTTAGGGGAACGGTTTATAGGACTGGCAGACATTAGATGTTAGTATTCAGTAGTTAGATTTTTAGTATCGAAAGTAGGAGTATTTTTATGCATCAATTTAAAGAATTAAAGGTTTGGCAGAAATCTGTAGAATTAGCTACTGAAGTTTATAATTCTACTAAGAATTTCCTATCCGAAGAGAAGTTTGGGATAACTTCTCAAATTAGAAGAAGCGTTGTTTCTATAGGCTCAAATATCGCTGAAGGTGCTGGAAGAAAATCAAAAAAAGAATTCAAACTATTTCTAAACTATGCATATGGGTCATGTTCTGAACTCGAAACTCAACTTATCATTTCAAAAAATTTAGGATTTTTAAATCCAGACTCATTACCTGTTTTATCTGAATCAATTAATGAAATTCAAAAAATGATCTACTCTCTGTCTAATAGTTTGAACTAGGTGATGAAAACTAATTTCTAAATACTCAATACTACTATCTCATGTCTAAAAGCGAAGCGTACATAATCGACGGAATCAGAACTCCAATTGGAAAATTGAAAGGCACACTCTCTTCTATCAGAGCGGATGATCTTGCGGCAATTCCTATTAAAGAACTTTTGAAAAGAAATCCGGAATTAGATCCTGCTTCAGTAGAAGATGTGATACTGGGATGTGCAAATCAAGCCGGAGAAGATAACAGAAATGTCGCTCGAATGGCTGCTTTACTTGCCGGACTTCCGGTATCAGTTCCGGGCGAAACCGTGAATCGTTTATGTGCATCAGGAATGAGCGCCACAATTCGTGCTTTTCATGCAATAAAAGCCGGTGAAGGCGATGTTTTTATCACCGGAGGTGTAGAACATATGACTCGCGGACCTATCGTTCTAGGCAAAGGAAATTCTCCTTATTCAGGAACGACTGAAATGCATGATTCTACTTTCGGATGGAGATTTGTAAATCCAAAAATGCATGAAATGCATGGAACTGATGGAATGGGAATGACTGCTGAAAATGTAGTTGAAATGCACAAGATATCTCGGGAAGATCAGGATAAATTTGCTACTTGGAGTCAACAAAAAGCCGGTGTAGCTCGTGATTCAGGTCGTTTGGCTAAAGAAATTGTAAAAGTCGAAATCCCACAAAGAAAAGGCGACCCGATCGTTTTTGAACACGATGAATTTATGCGTCCAGATACAACTGCTGAAATTCTTGGAAAGCTCAGACCTGCATTTAGAAAAGATGGTTCAGTAACTGCAGGAAATGCTTCGGGATTGAATGACGGAGCCGGAGCTTTATTGATCGCTTCAGATTCTGCTGTTAAGCAATATGGGTTCAAACCAAAAGCCAGAATTGTTGCTTCGGCAGTTTCCGGAATTGAGCCTAGAATTATGGGACTTGGTCCTGTGGAAGCAACTCAGAAAGCTTTGCAACGCGCCGGACTTTCCTTAGACGATATGGATATTATTGAACTCAACGAAGCGTTCGCCGGACAATCTCTTGGAGTTACCAGAAAACTTGGACTGGAAGACAATGATTCGAGACTAAATCCGAATGGTGGAGCAATTGCAATCGGACATCCATTAGGAATGACTGGACAAAGATTACTTCAAACTGCTACCATCGAGCTACATGAAAATTCTGATAACAAATACGCACTTTGTACTTTGTGTGTAGGAGTTGGACAGGGATTTGCTGTTGTTTTGGAGAAGGTTAGTTAATTAAGAGATTAAGTTATTGAGTAATTAAGTTTCTAATATGTACAAACTATCTGAACTAGAATCTTGGAAATCAGCACGGCAATTACGAATTGCTATTTCTGATTTAGTAAAATCATTTCCAGCTGACGAAAAATTTAGATTGAAGGATCAGATTGTCAGATCTTCAAGGTCAATTCCTGCTAATATAGCGGAAGGGTTTGGTCGTTTTCATTATCAGGAAAACATTCAGTTTTGTAGAATTGCTAGAGGTTCGTTATATGAAACTCTTGAACACTTGATGTGTGCTAAAGATGAAGGCTATATTACCGCTGAGCAATTTCAAGATTTGAATGATCAAATTCTTGAATGCCTAAAAATATTAAATGGATATGTTCAGTATCTTAAAAAAGCAAAGAAATCCACTTAATTACTCAATAACTTAATCTCCTAAACACTAAGCCGAATGGCGATCTACGAATACAAAGAATATAAACCAGTAATTCACGAAAGTGCTTACATACATCCGCTTGCGGCTGTGACTGGAAATGTGATTATCGGCAAGGATGTGTATATCGGTCCCGGGGCTGCTATTCGAGGTGATTGGGGAAAGATCGTAATTAAAGATGGCTGCAATGTTCAAGAAAATTGTACCATTCATATGTTTCCGGGAGTTACTGTTACTCTGGAAGAAGGCGCACATGTTGGGCACGGAGCTATTATTCATGGTTCGCACCTTGGTAAGAACTGTTTGATCGGAATGAATGCTGTAATCATGGATAATGTGAAAATTGGTTCCGGCTGTATTGTAGGTGCTTTGACATTTATCAAAGAAGGAATGGAAATTCCGGATCGTAAAGTTGTGGTTGGAAATCCTGCTAAAATAGTGAAAGATGTTTCTGATGACATGCTGAAATGGAAAACAGAGGGAACCGGTTGGTATCAAAGATTACCTAAAGAATTGCATGAAACCTTGAAAGAATGTGAACCGTTGAGAGAAATACCTGAAGATAGAAAAGATCAGAACTCTGACTATGAGACTTGGGGCAAATCGAAGGATGGTTAATAGCGATTAGTTATTTGGAGAGTCTTTGCTTTACGTTATTTTCTACTCTGTCCATAAAACCAATAACTAATCACCATTAACAGAACACATGGGATTTTTTAAGAACGATAAAAAAGGAAAGCCACCGCATACCTGGTATCCTGAAATATTACACTGGCGAGAAGGTGATAAGATCTTTTGCTGGAATATTGCAAAAGCATTGGGTTATTTGAATGCCAAATCGAAAGATTTGTACAAGTATATGTCTGCTACTGAACAAATGAGTGGTGGCTTTGGCAAAGCTAATTTTTTCTATAAATCAGTTGACGAAACCGGCAATATTTATCTGGAATATGAAGGTGAAACAGTACAATTTGAGTTTTGGAGATTTATTAAATCATCTGAAAATGAAAGCTTGAAGTCTCGAAATTTGCAAGATGACGTAAAGAATTCAAAAAAATACATGGAATTGATGTCGACCTTTCAACATGCATTCGATGAACTACAGGAAGCGGATGATCATCCGAAGAGACTAGGTCAAAAAAACTCGTAACTGGTTACTCGTTTCTTTTAACTTAGAAATATAATCATGAGCTACCGTAATTCAGAGATCTGGCAACTTGCAAAGGAGCAATCAAATAAAATTCATTTTATGAGTTTAAAACTTCCAAGATTTGAGCTTTATGAAACCGGAAGTCAAATAAGAAGATCTTCAAAATCGGTGCGCTCGAATATTGTTGAAGGATATGGTAGAAGAAGTTATAAAAGGGAATATATTCGATTCTTAATTTTTGCTCTCGCGTCTAACGATGAGACTAGAGATCATCTTGACTCGCTATATGAAACTCAATCATTAAAGAGCAAAGAACTTTATCTTGAACTGATAGAATTAAATGATAAACTTGGGAAGAAATTGAACCTCTTCATCCAATCGGTAGAAAGAACACAATAATAATTATGGAAACTGATAACCAGAATCAAGAAACGAGTAGCGAGCTAAAAGTACAAAGTTATATTCAAGGAAAGTGGCTATCAAAAGGATCAGAAACTGATCTTATCAGTGCTATTAACGAAAAACCAGTTGCTCAATTAGTCGAAGCTGATATCGATTATCACTCTGCACTGGAATACGGACGAACTGTAGGTGGACCTGCCCTTCGCAAACTCACCATCCACGAGCGTGCCTTTAAAATTAAGTTTCTTGCTGCTTATTTGATGGAGAGAAAGGAAAAACACTACAAACTTTCTTCTCACACAGGAGCTACCCGTAAAGATTCCTGGATAGATATTGAAGGTGGGTATGGATCTATGTTTGTACTTTCCAGCAAAGCCCGTCGAGAACTTTCCGACCTCCCTTTCCACGTTGAAGGTGGAACTGAACGTCTTTCCAGAGGCGGAACTTTTGTTGGACAACATATTTGTGTTCCAAAGCATGGAATCGCCGTTCATATCAATGCATTCAATTTTCCGGTTTGGGGAATGGTTGAAAAATTGGCGCCGGCAATTATGGCGGGACAGCCATGTATCATCAAGCCTTCACCGGTTGGATCATACTTGGCTTACGAAGTCTTTAAAGATATTATTGAATCTGAAATTCTTCCTGAAGGAAGTGTACAGTTCATAGCTGCAGATAAACCCGGAGATCTTCTGGATCACCTTAACAGTCAGGATTCTGTTTCTTTTACCGGATCGGCTACTACAGGCAAGAAATTAAAATCGCATCCCAATATTGTAGCGAATTCTATTCAGTTTAATATGGAAGCCGATTCATTGAATGCGTCAATTCTTGGTCCTGATGTTACTCCTGATATGGAAGAATTCAATCTTTTCATTAAGGAAATCGGCATGGAAATGACCGTTAAAACAGGACAAAAATGTACCGCCATTCGTCGAACTATTGTTCCAAGAGAACGACTTGAAGATGTATCCGAAGCACTAAAGATCTTTCTTTCAAAAACAACCATAGGCGATCCTACAGATAAAGATACCAGAATGGGACCTTTGGCTTCCAGTCTTCAGTCTCAAAGATTTGATGAACAACTTGCAGTGCTTGAAGACGTGACAGATTCTATTTTTTCTAACGGAACTCATGAAGGCGCTTTCACTAGCCCGAAAGTTTTGGTTTGTCATCAACCAATGAAAGTTGATAAAGTCCATGAAGTTGAAGCTTTCGGACCAATGACAACCATCATGCCTTATGATTCTACTGAAGAAGCTATTCAGCTTGCCAATAAATCTGATGGTTCTTTAGTGGCTTCTCTTTTTACTGCTGATGATGATATTGCAGCAAAAATAACTTTAGGATGCGCTCCTTATCACGGTCGTTTTATGGTGATCAACAAAGATTCTGCAGGCGAGTCAACGGGACATGGTTCCCCGATGCCGCATATGGTCCATGGTGGTCCGGGAAGAGCGGGAGGCGGAGAAGAACTTGGTGGAGCCAGAGCAGTACTTCACAATATGCAGAGAATCGCTCTACAAGGCTCCCCTACTACATTAATGAACATAGTTAAGCAACACATTAAAGGAGCAGAAACAAAGGAAGCGCCTAAGCATCCATTCCAAATGTATTTTGAGGAATTAGAAGTGGGACAGTCTTTGCTTTCTGATGTTCGAAAGGTTAAAGATCAGGACGTTGAGGATTTTGCTAATCTTTCCGGTGATCATTTCTATGCGCATACAGATCCTGACGCAGCTTCCCGATCTTTGTTTGGTAAAATTGTTGCTCATGGATATTTTGTGCTTTCCGCAGCAGCCGGACAGTTTGTTCATCCTGATGAAGGGCCTGTATTGCTTAATTATGGATTAGAAAATCTGGCTTTTCTGGCTCCTGTTGCTCCCGGAGATACCATCCAAACTAAACTCATTGTAAAGCGAAAAACAGTTCGCCAACAACGGGAAATGGACCTATTCCCTTTTGGAGTAGTGTATTGGGATGTAGAAGTAAAAAATCAGGAAGACGTTTTAGTTGCTGAGTATACCATACTAACTTTAGTGAAAAGAAAGAATAAATTAGATATCGACCTGGTTTAGTCTGTGGTCAGAACTCAGAATTTCAGGAGTTCAGAATTGATCTTTTTTGTAAGGAATTGCTTTGAATTGGTCTTATTAGATAACTAATAAATAATTTTTATCTATGAAACCAGCACAAACATTTAAAGACCTTTTAGTTTGGCAGAAAGCGCATAAATTTGTACTTGAAAGCTATGCTTATTCAAAGAGCTTCCCAAAAGAAGAAATTTATGGTCTTACTTCGCAGTATAGAAGAGCCTCTGTATCAATAGCCGCAAATATCGCTGAAGGATTCAAGAAAAGAGGACAAAAAGATAAAGCAAGATTCATGAATATCGCACAAGGATCATTGGAAGAATGTAGATATTACCTTATACTCGCACAAGATTTAGGATATGGATCATCTCAAAACTTGAACGATCTCCTTGAGGAAGTGAGTAAAATGCTTTCAAGTTATGGAAGATCAATTCTGAACTCCTGAAATTCTGAACTCCTGAAGAACTAATAAATATGTCAAAAGACGGCAACGTAGAACTAACCATTTCAAATAATATCGGAACCATCGAATTTTCTCATCCAAAGGGGAATTCATTACCGGGTGCTATACTCAGAAAACTGGCTTCAACAATTGATGAAGCGGGAAAAGATAACGACATAAAAGTGATCGTAATAAAAAGTTCAGGTGAAGGGGCATTTTGCGCCGGAGCTTCTTTTGATGAATTGGTTGCCATTGAAGACTTTGAAACAGGAAAACAATTTTTTATGGGATTCGCGCTAGTCTTAAACGCCATGCGACAATCACCTAAACTGATCATCGTTCGAGTTCATGGAAAAACAGTAGGTGGGGGAGTTGGAATTGCATCGGCCGGAGACTATACCTTTGCAAAAAAAGGAGCATCTGTAAAACTTAGTGAGTTAGCTTTAGGGATTGGTCCATTTGTAGTTGGTCCTGCTGTGGAACGAGCTGTAGGTACTTCTGCATTCTCAACAATGGCTGTGGATGCCACTACTTGGTATGATTCAACATGGGCAACTCAGAAAGGGCTTTTCAACAAAGAGTTTGAAACTACTGAACAATTGAATGAAGCTGTTTCGAATTTAGCTGAGCAACTTTCCAAAAGCAGCTCTGAAGCTATGCAGGAATTAAAACAAGTGCTTTGGAAAGGAACGGAAGACTGGAGCGAGCTTTTAGACCAACGGGCTGAAGTAAGCGGTCGATTAGTTTTATCAGATTATACTAAAAACTTTATCAAGAAATTTAAGTCGAAAAACTAGTTCTTTTTATATGGGATATCTATCTCAAAATGAGCTCCATTTTCATTTTTTACATTAATTTTTGCGCTTAACTGTGCAACCAAAGACTCGATTAGAGTAATTCCTAGGGAGGATTTCACGGATTCCAATAAATTTTCGTCAATTCCCTTTCCATTATCTCTAACAGTCAATCTTAAACTATCATTGTTTTCCTTAAATTTGATAATGACCCTACCATCTTTTCTTCCATTGAAAGCATGTTTAAATGCATTGGTTAAAAGCTCATTTATTATTAGCCCACAAGGAATCGCATATTCGAGGCCAATTAAGTTTGAATCAACATCTAAATCAACTTCAATATTCTTGTCTTTTGATTGCAGAGTTACAACAATTCCGTCTCGTAGTTCTTCAAGAAAATCCTCAAAATTGATCTTACCGAGATTTTTATTCTGATATAGATTCTCGTGTATCTTCGCAATAGCTAAAACTCTTAGCCTGGAATCATTCAAGGCTTTTTGAGCTTCTTCGTTTCCTAAAGACCAGCTTTGCATTTCCAACAATCCCGAAATAACGGCCAAGTTATTTTTAACCCGGTGATGTATTTCTTTAATAAGGACTTCCTTTTCTTCTAGCGCTTCTTGAAGCTCCAAAGTTTGCTCATTAACCAATAACTTTAGTTTTTTCTTTTCAAGATATGCTACCCTGAATTTCACTATTAAATAAAGCGCACCTAATAACAGTATTAGTGATACAATAATGAACCACCACTGCATCCAATAAGGCTGTTTGATAACGAATTTAAAACTCAGAGGTTTTTCATTCCAATCTGAAACCGGAGACCTCGCATAAACCAGAAATGTATAATGACCCGGATCTAAGTTTGTATACAAACTTCTATTATCAACTCCATCCGCCATAAATTCTGTATCAAATCCATCCAATTTCTGTTTAAAAATCACCCTCTGAGGATCTTTAAAGTTTAGTACTCCAAAATCTATTTCAATATTATTTTCATCAAAATTTAACTCAACAGATCCTTGGTTTAAATCACTTATATCCAGCATTTCTCCGTTCACCAAAATTTCATTAAAAAACAATTTTGGAGCTTCTTCTTGTTTGAGTATTCCTGCAGTTTTGGGAACATTATATTTGACCACTCCATTTTCTGCTGTTCCAAACCATAGATCTCCCTCATCATCGATTAAGCTGGATGATCCGTTAAACTCTATTCCTCTTCCATAGCCTTGCAATGAAAAGTGAATGCCCTTAGTTTTTCCGGAATCATTCCAGTCATGTAGATTATAGTAATTCAATCCCGCATTCGTACCCTGCCATAATCCTCCATGGGAATCAAATTGGATGAATATAGTTTCGGTGAGGTAGTTTTTATCTGTTTCAAAAGTTCTGATCAAATATGGATTTTCAGGATTCCTTAGTTTAGTAAAAACTGTAATTCCTTTATTTGTCCCGAACCAGAGATTTCCCAACTCATCTTCTTTGATTTCGTAGACACTAGCTCCTTCTACCCCTTGTTTTTTTGTGTATCGAGTTTGTTTACCATTTTTATATTCAACAACTCCGTTCTCAGTACCTAACCAGTAAATTCCTTCTTTATCTTTATAGATAATATTTACATATCTATCCCAGTAACCCTTACCAATTATAGAGACTGTATCTATTTTACTACCTTGAATAAATAACAGCCTTTCTTCGCCCGAAAGAATCAACGTACCGTCTTCTTCTATAAAAATGTCAGTGTTATAAATAGGTATTTCTTCAGACTGGAATTTGTAATCTGAGAAAGTAACTCCATCAAATGTAAGTAAACTGTTTTCATATGAAAGCAAAACAAGTGTACCGTTTTCCAGCTCTTCAATTTCCCAAATTTCCTCGTTTTTATATTTAGCCGGAAATTCAAAAAAATCAAACTCGCCATTTTTAAAACTCGTTAAGCCATTATTGTTAGCAAACCAAAGCGTTCCATCTTTTGCTTTTTGCACTCCGAAAACTTCATTCGCACCGTAATCCGAATTAGAATCGAATATTTGAAAATGCATATCCTTAAAAATAGTAATACCATCCCCATCAGTTGCTACCCAAATTGTCCCCTGTTCATCTTTTACAAAGCGGTACACATAATTGCTGCTTAACCCATTTTTTTTGGTGATATGTCTTGATTCCTCTTCCGTATACCAAAAAACTCCACTTCTCTCTGTCCCAATCCAAATATGGTTATATTCGTCTTCAATAATGCTGTAGACATAATTTAATTTCGCACCATCTAATTCTGAAATATTTTCTGTGGTGAAATCAGGTTTTACAATGGTAACACCATTTGTTGAAGCGACCCATTTATTACCGCCACTGACTTCATAGGTTTGATAAGCCGCAAATCCGTTCAATCCATTTTCTTCCGTGTAAATCATTCTTTGATTCAATTCACTATCTAAAACAGCCAGACCTGCGTGTGTTGAAACCCATAAAAGCCCTGAATCATCAAAATATATATCCCAAACAGTATTTGATGGAAGCGGCGAATTTGAACGATTAAGGGAATCTATTTTATTGGTTTCTCTTTCCCATGAATAGATTCCTGATTCACTGGTTCCAAACCATAATTTTCCAAAAGGTGATTCTGTAATATAATTTACATCCTTGTTATTCAAGAACGACAAATCCTCTAAGTATACAACAGTGTCCTCTTTAATTAATCCTACTCCCTGTTCTACAGAAGCTACCCAAAAATTACCGAGGCTGTCTATAAAAAGATCGGATGTTGTTTCTCCTTTTAATCCTTGCTCTTCTCCTATTGTAACAAAATTTATCCCATCAGTCCGAACTACACCATATGAAGTAGCTAACCATGCAAATCCAATCTCATCAAATTCAATATCGTAGACCTGACCTGAAGGCAGACCCTCATTTACTGAGTATCGCTTTACATCATATCTCTGTGCTAAACCAGTGTTTGTAAATCCCCAAAAAGCTAAAATGAATAAAATGTATTTCAATATTCTCTACCATTAAATAAACCCCATCCAATATGCATATATTTTTTGAGCTTATTAATTAATAATGATTAAGCTAAACTTATACTTTTGTAAAATTGATACAATCGCTGAAAATTTTAAGTATATATATACTATTATCGAAGTAACTATAAATTATTTAAGCTCTATGAACTATTTTTATACCCCACTTTTAGCTCTGCTTTTTGTCACATCAACAGTGGCTCAAGATAAATGGGATGTTAGCAATCCCGATCTGGGTGAATCAACTAAGCATTCCTTTACAACTTCAGAAGGAACATGGATGAATCTGGATATAAGCCCTGACGGAAAACATATCGTTTTCGATCTTTTGGGAGATATTTATCTAATGCCTATAAAAGGAGGCGAAGCAACCTTACTGAGAGGTGGACATGCTTTTGAAGTTCAGCCTCGATTTAGTCCCGACGGAAAACATATTTCATTTACAAGTGATGCCGGGGGTGGAGATAACATTTGGATTATGGATAAAAACGGTGAAAACGCTACTCAGATAACTAAAGAAAATTTCCGTTTACTCAACAACTCAACATGGATGCCGGACGGAGAGTATATCATCGCGAAAAAGCACTTCTCATCCACTCGTTCTTTGGGTGCCGGTGAGATTTGGATGTATCATAGGTCTGGTGGATCAGGAATTCAATTAGTAGAAAAGAAAAATGAGCAACAGGATATCGGAGAACCTTCTGTTTCTCCTGATGGAAGATATATTTACTATAGCGAAGACAATTACCCCGGAGGATTTTTCCAGTACAACAAAGATCCTAATAGTCAGATCTACGTAATCCGGCGATATGACACTAAAGAAGGTGATATCGAAACTGTTACCGGAGGAAATGGTGGCGCTGCAAGACCTCAAATATCCCCTGATGGTAAACACCTAGCTTTTGTTAGAAGAGTAAGAACAAAAAGTGTGCTCTACCTTCGTGATCTTTCTTCAGGAAAAGAATGGCCTGTGTATGAGAATTTAAGTAAAGACCAACAAGAGGCTTGGGCAATTTTCGGAGTATATACTAATTTCAACTGGATGCCAAATGGCAAAGAGATCATAATTTGGGCAAATGGCAAGATCAATAAAATAAATGTAGAAACCAGAGAAGCTTCTGTAATACCTTTTGAAGTAGAGTCCAGCCATACTATATATAACGCCGCAAGATTTAAACAAGAAGTTTCTCCTGATAAGTTTACCGTAAAAGCCATCAGAAATGCAGTTACTTCCCCTGATGGAAAAACTTTAGCTTTTAGCGCTGCCGGTTATTTATGGACTAAAGCTTTGCCGAACGGAACGCCAAAACGCCTTACCCGAGAAACTGATTTTGAATTTGAGCCTGCTTTTTCTCCTGACGGAAAATTACTTGCTTATGTGAGTTGGAGTGATGAAGATATGGGTGCTTTGAACGTTGTAAATCTGCTTACAAAAGATCGTTTCAAAAGACCAACAGTACTTACAAAAGAGAAAGGAATTTTCAGAGAACCTTCTTTCTCCCCGGATGGAAAAACCATTGTATTCAGAAGAGAAAGCGGAAACGGCCAACAGGGTTTTGTTCATACCCTGAATCCGGGAATTTATACTATTCCTACAACCGGAGGCGAACTAACAATGCTTGACGTAAATGGTTCTTTTCCAAGATTCAATGCTGACGGTGATAGAATTATGTATCAATCCGGAGGATATATCTTCGGATCTATAAACAAGTCTTATAATAGTGTAGATTTGGATGGAGAAGATCAAAAAACATTATTCACCTCCAGCTATGGTCATGAATTTGTACCAAGTCCAGACGGTAAATGGATAGCATTTTCGAATTTATACAAAGTATATATCGCTCCGATGACCAGTCCGGGAAAAACAATTGAGCTTTCACCAAATACTAAATCCATTCCGGTTTCATTAGTTGCTTCGGAAGGCGGTTACCATATGCATTGGTCTGCAGATAGTAAGAAACTGATGTGGACTTTGGGCGAAGAGTATTTCAGTGTAGATCTTAAAGACAGTTTCAAATTTGTTGAAGGCGCGCCCGATAGTTTGCCGAAGCCTCCCAAAACAGGATTGAATATAGGTTTGGAACTGGATACTTATGTTCCTGAAGGAACCATCGCATTTACCAATGCCCGAATTATCACCATGAATGGTGACGAAGTTATAGAAAACGGTACCATCGTTGTTGAAGGAAATAAGATCAAAGCTATTGGAGCAAACGTCTCTGTTCCAAGCGGAGCAAAAGCAATTGATGTTTCCGGCAAAACTATAATGCCCGGAATTGTTGATGCACATGCTCATTTAGGCAATTTCAGATTGGGATTAAGCCCTCAACAGCAATGGGAATACTTTGCTAATCTGGCATATGGAGTTACTACTGCTCATGATCCATCATCAAATTCTGAAATGGTATTTTCACATTCCGAAGCTATTAAAGCAGGAAATATGATCGGGCCAAGAGTCTTTTCAACCGGAGTTATCCTTTATGGTGCAGACGGAGCTTTCAAAGCTACAGTAAATAATTATGACGACGCACTTTTTGCCTTGAAACGAACCAAAGCATTTGGCGCATTTTCAGTAAAAAGTTACAATCAACCACAAAGAGAACAGCGCCAACAGATCATGAAAGCTGCAAAGGAACTTGAAATGATGGTTGTTCCTGAAGGCGGCTCTTTCTTTTTTCATAACATGAGTATGATACTAGATGGGCATACCGGAATTGAGCACAACATTCCTGTTGTTCCTCTCTATAAAGACGTTCGGGAATTATGGAGCAACAGTGCAACAGGTTACACGCCAACACACATTGTAAACTACGGAAGTATGAGCGGTGAATATTACTTCTATCAAAAAGACAATGTTTGGGAAAATGAAAAACTACTCTCCTTTACTCCAAGAAGTGTTATCGATCCTCGATCTCGTCACAGAACTATGATTCCGGACGAGGAGTATGAGCATGGTCACATTAAGACTGCTGAATCTTCTAAGTTACTAACTGATGCCGGAGTTAAAGTTAATCTAGGTGCGCATGGTCAGCTTCAAGGACTCGGTGCTCACTGGGAACTGTGGATGATGTCGCAAGGTGGAATGACTAACATGGAAGCGCTGAGAGTTGCAACCTTGAACGGAGCACATTACCTCGGACTTGATGATGATATAGGTTCTTTAGAAGTTGGGAAACTAGCTGATCTTATTGTTTTGGATAAAAATCCTTTAGATGATATCCGAAATACAAACTCGGTTCATTACACTATGGTAAATGGGCGTTTATTTGATGCTTCGACTATGAATGAAGTTGGCAACCAAACAAAAGTACGACTACCATTTTGGTGGGAGCGCAATGATTATGGTGATGAATTCGATTGGCATGCCATTTCTCTGGAAGCTGCAGGATTGCAGTGTACCTGTTTTGGGGAGCAGTGATTAGTCTTTTCACTTAAATTTAAAAGGCCTCTTTTTTAAGAGGTCTTTTTTTTATTACTTCTCCTATGCTAGTATGCAATAATTGTAGAACTGAATTCGAGGGTAATTTTTGTCCTAACTGCGGCCAGAGGTCAAACAGTGGTCGTATCGTATTTCGCGAATCTGTTCGGGATGTATTAGAACATTACTTCGATTTTGATGCACCACTTATCAGAACTGTTAAAGGATTAATAACTAATCCCGGCAAGCTTATAAGAGAATACATTGCCGGAAGACGAAAATCCTACTCTCACCCTTTCCGCTATTTCATTTTCGTATTAGCTATTTACCTGATACTTAAGAGCTTTCTGGATTTTGATCCAATCCAAATGGTATCTGATCTAAGAGGTGTAGAACAGGTTCCTAGTCCTGATACAACCATAGCAAAAGCATCGAATTATTTTTCTAATCATATCAATGCCTTCTTATTAATCTTTGCCCTAACAATTGCATTATTCAGCAAGTTGTTCAATTTCAGGTCTAAGGTATATTTCGTAGAATATTTAACACTGGGATTTTTTGTCATTGGTGAGTATATGCTCTTTTCCATCTTTATCCTTATTGCAAGCACCATATCTGCCAAATTTTTTCTACTTAATTATTTAGTAGTATTTTTATATCCCGTTTATGTATTAGTGAGTTTTCATTCAGGAAACTTGTTTCTCCGCATTTTAAAATCCCTTCTTATATCTGTTTTAGCCTGGACATCCTATTCATTTTTAGGATTTACAATTTCCATTTTCATCGTAAAAATATTTGGCTTATGACTTTCAAGCACGCTTTAAAAATCTAGCTGTATTCTTTAGAAAATGACAGTTGAAAAACAGTACCTGAAGCATCTTTTCTATTATTAAATGAGTATGAACCATCAAGCTGCATTGTTAAAGTCTTAATCAAAGTAAAACCAAGAGATTTTGCTTTAGACTTTTCTTTCTCTAGTTCTCTCAATCCTTCTCCGTTATCACTCACTTCAATATTTATTTTTCCATCTGTATCAGTCATCGAAATCAATATCTCTCCTTGCTCGCGTTTGTTAAAGGCATGCTTATATGCGTTAACTAAGACTTCATTGATGAGCAAAGAACAAGGTATTGCTTGATTTACGTTTAGAGAAACATCTGTGATATTTGTAGTAACCTTGATCTTTTTACTGCTAACATTGTAAGTATTACTAATTGTGTCGACCAAATCCTTGGTGTATTTATCGTAATCAATGTAGGCTAAAGAATCACTACTGTACAATTTTTCATGAATCAGAGCAATGGATTTAACTCGTAGCTGGCTTTCGGTAAGCATTTTAATTACTTCTTCGCTTTGTGTTTGCATCACCTGCAGTTGAAGCAATCCTGAAACCACCGCCAGATTATTTTTAACCCTGTGATGAATTTCTGCCAACATCACATTTTTTTCGTCTAATGATTTTTTTATCTGATTTTCAGCATCTTTTAGTTCTGAAATATCACGAACTACGATCACACTTCCCTTCTTCTCTCCATCCTCAAATAAACCAGACTCTGAAAACAATACCGGAACTTTGTTATCTCTGATTGTCTGTAGTTGATACTCTTGAGCTCTTTTTTCAGATGGTGTTTCTTCGGGTACAATAAGATTAAAAAATGAAGAAATTGGTTTTCCTATCAACTCACTTTTATCTAACTCCAACATTTCAGCGGCAGCCTCATTAAGGCGTATTACATTCCCTTCGTTGTTTATCACAAAAATACCTTCGTTGATAGACTCCATTACATTATCTAAGTAGGTACTTGAAATAGTTTGTTTTTGAAGATTCTCTGCCATGGTGTTAAATGCATTGCCAACGTCTCCAAATTCATCTTTGGTTCTAATTTCTATACGTTCATCGAGATCGCCTTCTCCAACTTTTTTTACAGAATAAGACAGCTCCTGAAGCGGGTTAATGATTGAACGATACAGGTAAAATGCGATTGCAATCCCAATCACTAAAATCACAAAGGTAGCGAAGTAGTTAATTATTCTTCCTCTCCTTAATTTTTCATCCAGATCATTGGTCATCAAATCTTGACGGGAAATAGCTAATGACCTTATCACTTCAAACTTAGGAATGATGTTATTTAAAAAATAAGGAGCTATTGAAGATAAAAAAAGAACATTAGACTGAGCTCTGGAATCTTCATCCATATCAAGCCAATCTTTGGATAAATTTTCATATAAGAGCACTCGACGCTGTAGCTCGTACATCTCTCCGAGAAGCAATGGCTTATCAGCGATGATTTTTTCCAATTCTTCTCGTGAAGAATGGAAAGCTGTTAACCCTTTTTCAAAGCCTGACTTTGCCTGTCCGGGTAAAGGTAAGTCCCGAATATCCTTTATATTTTCTCTTGACGTTCTGGATTCATGTATCAGATTCAGATAGATCAAAGTCTGGTACAGACCTACTTCCATCTGATTAGTATAATCAACAACTGATGTAGCCTCCTTGCTCTCTAAAAACTGCTTATTATTGATTTCAGTGTAGTAAAACTCCCACACGAAACCGATTCCAATAAGTAAAACAGCTAAAAATATAAAGCTGGATATTATTTTACGTTCTAAAGTCAAAATTCAATAACCCGATTTTCCATTTTCGGAATTTATCTAAAGACATGAGCAATAACCATTTCTGAAGGTTATAAAATCCTCATGTAACATTTGGGCTAATAATTACTCAGATACTCTAACCTTTGCTTAATTTTATCTACTGTGGGTAATACAGACTCCATTAAGCCTACATTGTAAGGGACAGGAATGTCCGGCATTGTTATTCTTTCAACTGGAGCATCTAATTTATCAAAACCTTCTTTTGAAAGTACAGCTGAAATTTCTGCTCCAAAACCGGCTGTTTTATTATCCTCATGAACGATAAGGCACTTATTTGTTTTGGCTACAGATTTTAAACAAGCTTCTTTATCCCAAGGCATCAAAGTTCTCAGGTCCAATACATCTGCAGAAATACCTGTTTCTTCCACAGCTTGCTCACTTCTCTCACACATGGCGCCCCAGGTAATAATAGTTACGTCATTTCCTTCTTTCAAAAGTTTAGCTTTTCCAAAAGGAACTACGAACTCATTTCCGGGATAGGGCTTACGTGCATATTTTGCGTCTAAGAGGTTTCTGTGCTCGAAGAACATTGTTGGGTTATTTGAGCGCATTGCGGTTCTTAGAAGACCTACAGCGTCTTCTGCATTGCTTGGCATTGCTACTTGCCATCCAATAGCGTGAGTAAAGAAAACTTCATTACTCATACTGTGCCAAGGATCACCACATTTTGCAAAGCCTCCCGGCATTCTAACAACGATTGGAGCTGCGAAGCGGTTTGCTGTTCTCCATCTTGTAGTTCCACAATTGTTCAATTGCTCGGTAGCCGGGTCTGCATATTTTCTGAATTGAATTTCAGCAACAGGCATTAATCCGGCATATGCCATACCAACCGAACGGCCTATAATTCCTTCTTCTGATAAACTAGTATCGAAAACACGATCTTCACCAAATTTTGATTGAAGATCCATCGTAGCAGCATGAACTCCACCTTTTAATCCAACATCTTCTCCAAAAACCAGAAGCTTTTTGTTTGTTTCCAGTTCGTAAGCCAATGTTCTTCTGATGGCTTCCACAATATTGATCCGTTGCTTTTCCGGAGTCGGTGATTCACTTTCTTCAGGGAATTCATGCCCTTCAACAGCTAAACCACCAATGGTTTGCAGTTCTTCCGCAAATGCGTGTTTTTCTGTGGTTGATGTATCCGGCTCGGGACGAACTAGAGCTGCTTCAGCTGTTTCCTCAATAGTTTCTTTAGCTTTTTTCTCCAGATTATTCCAAACTCTTTCCGTTAATGTATTAGGAACCAGATATTTTTTCAGAGTATCTAACGGATCATTTTGCTTTTCTTTCTCAACTAATTCTTCGGGCTTATATGCCTGATTATCCTGATAAGAATGACCATTTAATCTGGGAACTTTTAGCCGAATCATGGTTGGACCTTTTCTGTCCCTAACCGAGCTTACTGCTTCTTCCATAAGTTTAGCAGCTTCTTCCGGATCTGTTCCATCACCTTCTATAATTCTAAGGTTTTTGAAAGATTGGAGATTGTCAGTAATAACTCCGCCCGGTGTTTGAAATTCACTGGTCACAGAAATTCCATACCCATTATCCTCAATATAAAATAACACCGGAAGATTCTGAGTTGTAGCAATTGTTAAAGCGGACCAAAAACCATTAGTGGCGACCGAACCATCTCCACCCAGAATTACGGCAATAGCTCCTTCATATTTCTTCTCTTTTAAAACTTTCCTTCTATACTCAATTGCCTGAGCCCAACCAATTGCCGGAGTATATTGGGATCCTACATCGCCTGCCATCGGTAATACTTTTACGGAGTCTTCATCCGGTTTATTACACACCACTCCAATATCTCTTCCATCACTATAACTACCGGATTTACCCATTGGCGCAGCCATTGCATCCTCAAGATCTAATCCTAAAGAAAGCAACAATGGACGGGAACGGTAGTAAGCGCTTGCGGCGTCATTACTGTTGGTTAATAGCTTGCCCAGAAGAATTTGTCCAAGTTCATGACCACGAGCCGAGAATTGGTACAGTACTTTTTTGTTAGGCACCAGATCCGTTTCTTCTTTCTCATCCATTGCCCGTGATGTAAGCATTAAACGAGCAACATCACGCCAATCTACTTTAGAATTACCTTTGCCTTTTTTCTTTTTAGTAGCCATGTAACTTTTTAAATTCTTAACTATTAGTCATTACTTTTTTGAAACACTCTTCAAAGTGATCCATTTCTTCTTCAATTCCAATGGTGATTCTTACACACGCCGGTAAACCGAATGCATTTATTCGTCTGAGGATCACTCCTAGTTCAAGCATTTTCTGAGTAAAACTTATCGCTTCTTCTTCTGTAGGTAGAATCATCATTACAGAATTAGAGATTGACTTTTTGTAACTCACATTATGTTCATCAAAAAATCTATATAACCTTTCTTTACCGTCATTTACAACTTTAATACTCTTATTTAAGAACTCATCATCCTTGTATGCCGCTAATGCTGCCGCCTGTGCAAGAGTTGTTGGCTCAAAAGTAAGCTTTGTTTTTAACAAGTTATTGATGATCTCTTCTTTGGCAATACCATAACCTACTCTGAATCCGGCAAGGCCGTAAGCTTTCGAAAAAGTTCTTAATACGATCACGTTATCGTTATCATATTCTAAAGCTTTAGGGTAATCTTCCACACTTTCAGCAAATTCATAGTAAGCTTCATCCGCTACAATCAGAATATGCTCCGGAACTTGCTCCAGCAACCATTCATATTCCTTCTTGTTAATGTATGTACCGGTTGGATTATTAGGATTAGCTAAATAGATCATTTTTGTTTGATCATCAATAGCGTTTACCATTGCTTTTACATCAAAACGATAATCATCCGTTAACGGAATTTTTTTTAAATGAATACCTCTTACTCCTGCCTGAACAAAAAATCCTACAAAGGTGGCATTGGCTGTAATCGCATTTTGCTTGTTTAGGAAGAACGTTCTGCATAACATTGAAAGCAGACTTTCTGAGCCCGATGTCAAAATAACTTCTGACTCTTTAACCCCATTTTTCTGAGCAATTGCAGCTCGTAATTTTCTGGCAATAGGATCAGGATAATCCTGAATTTCTTTGAATGCCTCTAAAATCGCTGACTCTACTTTGGGACTACACCCCAATCTGTTTTCATTAGAAGCGAGCTTAGCAATTTTAGCAGGATTATACGCTTCTTTTACTTCAGCGATAGTTTTTCCCGCCACATACCTGTTTAACTGTTCAATATTTTTTGGTACCAGCGGATGCGATGTATTCTCGCTCATGAAGTCTTTTTAATTCGAATTATATGGGTCTCAAAGATATTGAGAAAAAGCGCTTTTTCTAAACCCTTTTAACATAAAAAAGTAAATGTTTTGTATGCAAACAGCATTCCTTAACTTTGAATAAATAAAAATCATACATGAAAACAATCGTACTTACCGGTGCCAGTAAAGGTATTGGATATCACACAGCATTAAAGCTTCTTGAATCAGGATGTAAAGTAATTGCCATTGCACGGTCCACGGATAAACTTGAAGAACTCCAACTAGAGGCCGCTTCATCTCTTTTAAAGATTATATCAGCAGACTTAACTAACAGTGATGATATACAGAAAATACAGGAGTATGTTGCTGACACAAATGGAATTGACGGTTTGATAAACAATGCGGGTGCTCTTGTAAATAAACCCTTTTCAGAAACTGCTAAAGATGAGTGGCAGCATATTTTCGATGTCAATCTATTTGCTCCTGTAAAGCTTATTCAATCTTTAAAACCCTATCTGAATAAAGGATCCCACGTAGTAAATATTGGGAGTATGGGTGGATTTCAGGGGAGTGATAAATTTCCTGGTTTAGCTGCCTATTCATCAGCAAAAGGAGCTTTAGGTATCTTATCGGAATGTTTAAGCACTGAGTTTTCTTCTGATGAAATCTCTGTTAATTGTTTATGTTTAGGAGCGGTGCAAACCAGTATGCTCGAAGAAGCCTTCCCCGGTTATCAAGCTCCCGTTCAGGCCAACGAAATGGGCTCATATATTTCTGACTTTGCATTAAAAGGGCATAAATTCATGAATGGAAAAATTATACCGATTGCATTAAATAATCCTGAATAGCTTTGGAATAGCATCTCAAGAATCATTAAATTTGTTCAACTAAATATCTACAGAATGAAAAAGCCCTTTATATTTTTTGCAGCAATTCTCTTGTGTCTTTGTACCGGAATCACATCCTCTAAAGCTCAAACTGTAGAACTGTTAGCAGGTAATACATTGAATGGTGCTGTTCAAGGAACATTACTTGGTGGCGCAACCATGGCTCTTTCAAATTCCGATGATTTTGCTAACCTTAGAGTTGGAGTAGGACTTGGAACACTTTATGGAATTGGGATGGGAGGTTTTGACATCACAAAAGGTGAGGGACAAGAAGTATTGGTTTCCGGTCTTTTTAATGATGGAAATAACAGCAGTATTATTGTCTTACTGGACACTTTTTATGGCGCTGCGCTCGGATCAATAGTTGTAGTAGCAGTTACTCTTGTGGCAAATGAACCCATTGTTTCCGGCTTGCAATACGGAGCTGGTATTGGGGCTTGGGCAGGTTTTGGGTTTGGAATATTTGATACGTTCGTTTTAGCTGATCGAACATATGCTCCACTTGCTGCAACTAACGTAAGCCAAAATGCCAGTGGATTAATCGGGATGAATTTTGAAACTAACTCGAGCTTTGGTTTTTTAAACCCAACCCTTATTCAAACTACTCAATTAACAAGAACGGATATCAGCTCTTCCATTAAACCCGCTGTTGAAGTTGTAAACTTCAGACTGAATTTTTAGTCTGTTGACACATTGGATTCTGACAATTTTTTAATAACCAAGCGGGCTGTATTCATATGTCCTGTAAGTGAGTGATGCAAACCATCAGCAACATAGTTCCAGGCTTCAGGTCCTTCTTTTCCCATTCGGCTTCCCAAAGAGTCGATAATTACTCCATCTTTACCGGCAACTAATTGCCTTACCTGCTGCAGATCCTCTTCTTCAATGATGTATTCATACAATGGATTTTCAGCTAATAACTCTGAAATTACCGGAGTTGGAGTGATCCAGATAATTGGATTCGAAACATATTCACCAACAATATTTTGAATGGACTCCAGGTTTTCCCAGGTTACTGATAATGGGGTTATAGTTCGTTCAGGAACAATATTTAATCTTTGTGCATCATAAGTTCCTAAAGCAACAAATACCCAGTCCGGCTCATTGATCAGAACATCTCTGTCCAACCTTTTTAATGCTTCAGAAGAAGTTTCTTCACCTATTGCTGCATTTATAAAAGTAAAGTCTGCTTTTTCAACAGAGAGTTCTAAAACTTGTTTTAGGATTTCGAACCAACCCTGTCCATCTTCAGTAATTGAGTCTCCTAAAACAGCGATAGTTTCAGATCCGTCCAAAGGTAATGAATCCAAGCAATCAATAATTTCATCTTCTTTCAGCAATTCCAATGCGGCTTGCTTTGCATTCTGAGTTATGTTCTCTCTATAGCTTTTTAATTCTTCTTCTGAAATCCCTAACAATAATGACTCAGCCTTTTTATCTGCTTTTCCCGGAAGTAATGGGAATCTTTTTTCAAGATGAAAAAATGGAATAGTAAACTGCTCTAGTATTGCTTTAATTTCTTCTGAGGTCTTAGCCATGATCTTTCTCTAGTTCTGTAATTAATTGTTCTATTCCTGAGGTAGCTCGTTCTTTTATATGTGTCCATCCATCAAACGAATAGAGTTCAGGGGTTGATGGATCTATAATATATTTCTCACAATAGTCGGGGGCAAAATCAATTAAACTAGCTGCAGGATATACAACTAATGATGTTCCTATAACGACTAAAATATCTGCTTTTTCAACTATAAGTGCTGCTTTTTCAAGCATAGGAACCATCTCTCCAAACCAAACTACATGAGGTCTTAATTGCTTTCCATCAGACCCAACATCTCCTAAGTAAATTGGGTTCGTTCCAATTTCAACAATCAGGTTTTCGTTGTCTACACTTCTGGCTTTAGTTAACTGACCATGCAAATGAAGAATCTTACTTGAACCTGCTCTCTCATGTAAGTCATCTACATTTTGTGTAACAATATCTACATCAAATAAAGACTCTAAGCCAACAAGTTTTAGGTGTGCCTTATTTGGCAGTGCTTTACCTGCTTGCTCTCTTCTAAGATTATAAAAGTCTAAAACTTGTTTGGGATTTCTATTCCATCCTTCAGGTGTAGCTACTTCATTAATATTGTAACCTTCCCATAAACCACCTGAATCTCTGAAAGTTGATAACCCGCTTTCAGCACTTATACCCGAACCGGATAGAACAACTAGTTTCTTTTTATTCGGCATGTACCGTTTGGAGATTAAACCAAGAACTTTCGATTTGATAGTCTTCAACAACTGAAGCCTCTCCCCCATGTTTGAATAAACACATAATAGAATTCACTTCATCTTGTAAGGTCTTAATAGCATTATCAACTAATTCTTTGTTGAAGCCTTGCTCACCTAAATTGATAGTGAACTCCATAGAAATAATTCTACCTAGTGCTTTACCTAGATCTACCAATTTACGCTGAGGCATTTTAGTATCTATTTCAAAGTTCAACGCATCCTTAAAATAGTCGGAAGACTTAACTGTGAGATCGAAATCACTTAGAAAATCATAAAGATTAGAACTCTTAACTCTTCTCATCATTTTCATTACTGACTCTGATATCTGCTGATATAAAATATCATTTGAGCCTTCAAAAATTTGAAATGGACGACTGTCAACAACAGACCGACCTGCGATATGATCCAGTCTGTAACCTTTTGCTCCTGTTAACTGAAGAAGTGATTGCGAAGCTCGTTGCATGAAATCTGTCACAACTGACTTTATAGAATTAGCTTCCAGATCCATTTTAGATGTAT
>Ga0098057_1000001_pt1:0-95000 | contig 140142 bp, 111 predicted proteins | sample 18_taG_FD_77072 | JGI IMG/M metagenome (GOLD analysis project Ga0098057, IMG submission 77072) | Marine viral communities from the Subarctic Pacific Ocean - 18_ETSP_OMZAT15316 metaG | ecosystem: Environmental > Aquatic > Marine > Oceanic | place: Pacific Ocean | collected 2015-01-19 | reverse complement strand
ATTTGCCTAGTTCCTTAGCCATGAATTACTCGAGCACCTGAGGATACTCTCCTCACCCACCTGTGTCGGTTTGGGGTACGAGCGAGAACCAGCAAACTACGACGCTTTTCTTGGCAGCATGATTACCTCCACTATCTCTTCATCGTGAGAATCCGAGTACTGTCGGGGTTCAGCCTTAACGGGAGGCGGATTTGCCTGCCCCCCGGCCTACGCCCTTTAACGTGCATTCGTCAGCACGCGGGAGTGTCACTTCTGCGTCACGCCTTAGCCATACGCTGGCTTCGGTAGCGGAATATTTAACCGCTTTGCCATCGGCTTCCCCGGCCTCACCGGGTACACCTTAGGTCTCGACTAACCCTGATCCGATTAGCGTTGATCAGGAACCCTTGGGTTTACGGTGGAAGGGTTTTTCACCCTTCTTATCGTTACTCATGCCTACATTTTCGCTTCCAGCCGCTCCACGGCCCCTCGCGGGCGCTGCTTCTGCGCTGACTGGAATGCTCCCCTACCGATCGTTAAATCCCACAGCTTCGGTAACCGACTTATGCCCGATTATTATCGACGCCGAGTCGCTTGACTAGTGAGCTATTACGCACTCTTTAAAGGAATGGCTGCTTCTAAGCCAACCTCCTAGTTGTCTGAGCAACTCAACTTTCTTTGATCAACTTAGTCGGTATTTAGGGACCTTAGCTGGTGGTCTGGGTTGTTCCCCTCTCGCCACAGGACGTTATCACCCTGCGACTGACTGCCTGGCGGCTCATCACTGGTATTCGGAGTTTGTCTAGGGTTGGTACCCGGTGAAGGGCCCTAGCCTAATCAGTGCTCTACCTCCAGTGAGACAAAACCAGACGCTATACCTAAATATATTTCGGGGAGTACGAGCTATCTCCAAGTTTGATTGGCCTTTCACCCCTATCCACAGTTCATCCGAAGACTTTTCAACGTCAACCGGTTCGGGCCTCCACGGTGTCTTACCACCGCTTCACCCTGACCATGGATAGATCACTTGGTTTCGCGTCTGCCCCGCTGTACTGCACGCCCTATTCAGACTCGCTTTCGCTACGGCTCCACCCCTTAGGGGCTTAACCTCGCACAACAGGAGCAACTCGTAGGCTCATTATACAAAAGGCACGCCGTCACTACATAAATGCAGCTCCGACCGCTTGTAAGCACACGGTTTCAGGTACTATTTCACTCGCCTTCTCGGCGTTCTTTTCACCTTTCCCTCACGGTACTGGTTCACTATCGGTCATGCAGATGTATTTAGCCTTACCGGATGGTGCCGGCTGGTTCACGCAAGATTTCACCGGTCTCGCGCTACTCAGGATACCCGCCTTTTTGTAATCGGTACACCTACAGGGCTTTCACCTTCTGTGGCGCTGCTTTCCAGACAGCTTCGATTTAAGATTACAAAAATTACGCAGGTCCTACTACCCCGCACCCCGCAGGATGCGGTTTGGGCTGCTCCGCGTTCGCTCGCCACTACTTGCGGAATCACTGTTGTTTTCTCTTCCTCCGGGTACTTAGATGTTTCAGTTCCCCGGGTATGCCTCCTCGAAAGGATACCCTAATAAATTAGAGTGGGTTGCCCCATTCGGAAATCCGCGGATCACAGTTCTTTTGCAACTCCCCGCAGCTTATCGCAGCTTTACACGTCCTTCTTCGCCTCTGCATGCCTAGGCATCCACCGTGTGCCCTTAATTGCTTATTTTATATGGCTTGCACTACCCTCTTGGGGTGCGCGCAAGGAACATACTCAATTGCTTGAGCTATTACTCTTGTGGGCTGCAGGTGTACTACCACCTACAGCTACCCTAGGCGCATGTTGTCTGTATTCGTTTTACAACGAACACTTCAAACATACTATATGAGCTGACAATCAATCGATTGCCGCTCTTTATACATTGTTATACTTTTTCACCATGTCAAAGAACCCGCTGGGCGGGGGCCAGTTGTACTGGTTCGCTCAGCGCTACCGGGTTACCCCGGGCCTGTCGCACAGGCAAGCTGTTTAACGCCACCGCTTCGGCCTCGAAAGACTCCCGCAGCAACTAACATTCTTTCAATAAAACTATGTGACTTCCGGGGTTACGCACCCGCTCAATCTTACCATCACATCTTACTTCAATACATTTACTTCAATTTCAGTGGAGCTACAGGGATTCGAACCCTGGACCCCTGCCTTGCAAAGGCAGTGCTCTAGCCAGCTGAGCTATAGCCCCTCTTCCTTGGTCTAGAAAAGTGGGCTTGGGAGGACTTGAACCTCCGACCTCACGCTTATCAGGCGTGCGCTCTAACCACCTGAGCTACAAGCCCCAAAATTACTCGGGGATAGCCCTGGTACCGAGCTTCGGCCACAGGCCACCTCCGCTGCTCTGCTTTCCTTCTTCTTGCAGCATAGGACAGATTGTTTGTAACGAACTACTATGGTAGTTGTGTAGGTTCATCGCTTGCTGGTGTATATATACCCAGCTAGCAAGGCTCTCCTTGAAAGGAGGTGATCCAGCCGCACCTTCCGGTACGGCTACCTTGTTACGACTTAGCGCCAGTTACCAGGCTTACCCTAGGCACCCCTTACCGGGGCGACATCAGGTACTCCTGACTTCCATCGCTTGACGGGCGGTGTGTACAAGGCCCGGGAACGTATTCACCGCGTCATTGCTGATACGCGATTACTAGCGATTCCAACTTCACGGAGTCGAGTTGCAGACTCCGATCCGAACTGAGAATGGTTTTAAAGATTTGCACCTCATTGCTGAGTAGCGACCTTCTGTACCATCCATTGTAGCACGTGTGCAGCCCTGGACGTAAGGGCCATGATGACTTGACGTCGTCCCCACCTTCCTCACTACTTGCGTAGGCAGTCTGGCTAGAGTCCCCACCATTATGTGCTGGTAACTAACCACAGGGGTTGCGCTCGTTGCGGGACTTAACCCAACACCTCACGGCACGAGCTGACGACAGCCATGCAGCACCTTCTATAGCGTCTCATAGAGAACCCTCTGTTTCCAGAGGTAGCGCTGTAGATTTAGCCCAGGTAAGGTTCCTCGCGTTGCATCGAATTAAGCCACATGCTCCACCGCTTGTGCGGGCCCCCGTCAATTCCTTTGAGTTTCATCGTTGCCGACGTACTCCCCAGGTGGCATACTTAATGCGTTAACTGCAGCACTGGCCCCGAAAGGCCAACACCTAGTATGCATCGTTTACAGCGTGGACTACCAGGGTATCTAATCCTGTTCGCTCCCCACGCTTTCGTGCCTCAGCGTCAGTTGTAGACCAGTAAGCCGCCTTCGCCACTGATGTTCTTCGTAATATCTATGCATTTCACCGCTACACTACGAATTCCACTTACCTCTTCTACACTCAAGACGCCCAGTATCCAAGGCCATTTTACCGTTAAGCGGCAAGATTTCACCCCAGACTTAGACGCCCGCCTACGCACCCTTTACACCCAATGATTCCGGACAACGCTTGCACCCTCCGTATTACCGCGGCTGCTGGCACGGAGTTAGCCGGTGCTTATTCAAGCAGTACCGTCACACCAGATCGAAATCCGGTCGTTCTTCCTGCTTAAAAGCCGTTTACAACCCATAGGGCCTTCATCCGGCACGCGGCGTGGCTGCGTCAGGCTTTCGCCCATTGCGCAAGATTCCTCACTGCTGCCTCCCGTAGGAGTCTGGGCCGTGTCTCAGTCCCAGTGTGGGGGATCATCCTCTCAGACCCCCTAGCTATCATCGCCTTGGTGAGCCGTTACCTCACCAACTAACTAATAGCACGCAGCCCCCTCTTTAGCCGGTCGAAACCTTTAACAACTGTGGCCATGCGGCCCCGCTGCATTATGCGGTATTAGCACCCCTTTCGGAATGTTATCCCCCAGCTAAAGGCAGGTTGGCTACGCGTTACTCACCCGTCCGCCAGTCTCCAGAAAGAGCAAGCTCCTTCCTTCTCCTTCGACTTGCATGTGTTAAGCCCGCCGCCAGCGTTCGTCCTGAGCCAGGATCAAACTCTCCATTGTAAAAAATTAAATTTATATACGCTGTGAGCCGACCCTACACTCCATCATTCAAAAGAATAACTTCATAAAGCTCGCACAAACAATCTGTCTTATGCTTCAATAATTTCCAAAGAACTTACCTTTCCGAGACAAAAAAAGCTGACCTAAACGTGTTGTTGGATCAGCATTTTTATTTCCTCGAAAGGATTATAAAGGTACGGGATTTTCACCCTTTAGGGCAAGTTTTATTTCAATATTTTTTCTCTTTTTTTTCTACTCTTTTTCTCAAGCTTGATTAGAGCTCAATAGAGGCTATTTCTCTCAGGATCTTCGTCAAATTTTTGGAATAATTTTACTCCAAAATAAAATAATGGGGTGTCAAAAAGAGCAAAAAAGAACTTGAACAGATAAGAATTGAGAATCAGAATGAAAACTGCGCCTAAACTATTCACATTTTCCCCAAGATTTCCTGCGAAATATAAAATCATAAGAATAGCTGTGGAGTCAACTAATTGACTAAACATGGTAGAAGCATTGTTCCTCAACCACAAGTGTTTTCCGTTGGTCTTCTTTTTCCAGAAATGAAATAACCGAACATCTACTGATTGTGCAGTTAGATAAGCAATCATACTCGCGATAGTATTACCAATCATAAACTCGTACACTCCTTCAAACAGATCCAATCCACCGCTTACCCCATATGTATCAGGAAGCCAGTGATTGATCGTCATCAACAAGAGCATAAAGAAGTTCATAAAAAAGCCGACCCAAACTACTAACTGTGCTTTCTTTCTTCCAAAAAGTTCAGAGATCAGGTCCGTAGCTAAAAAGGTAAATGGATAAGCAATAACCCCGGCGGGCACACTCATTGTATACAGACTTCCATCGCGAACCAATGAAGGAGTAATAGATTGCAACCAGTCAGGTAAAGTAAGAGTGAAGATTGTAACGAACTTTGTAGTACCAATTACATTGCCAAGTACTAGTGCAGTAAGAAATATTCCTGCAAGTGACAGGAACAGAACGTCTCGTTGATGACTATGACTCATAAATTTTTGATTTAGAAACCAATAAAAGAAACACAGCAAACATTTGCTGAAATATTTCGTAACCAACCGAACTGTTTCCATCCTTAAATAGTTTTTGTAAACATGACTGCAGAACAGATTAATGACAAAATCGAACTTTGTGAATCAGCAATAGATCTGATTCTTTCCGAAGGCTCGTTCACCATCGCCCAACTATCAGAAGTCACGGGTAAGACCGCCTCTCAGATCTACAGCTTATTCCCAAATAAGAAAGCTATTACCGAATACTATTATCCTTCTCTGGTTATTCGTTATTCCGCCATGATCGGGGAAATTGAAGATTTCGAATCTTACACCATCAGCGAAAAACTATCTAATTTTATTTTTACGACTTTCGACATGATGGAAGACCGAAGAGAGTTTGTAGAAGATACTTTTGAAAAGATGGTCTTTAAGAAAGGATGCAATTCCGAATTCCATCAGGAAGTGACTGCTTTGTTCAAACACTTTTTTACTACTGATGGAAGAATCGCTGTAAGTGCGGGTTTTGTGTTGAAAGATTATTTCTATGAATTCATCGCAAGAGAATATCTCGATATTGTAAAGTTCTGGCTAAACGATGACAGTGACGGCAAAGAAAGAAGCTTTGCGTTAACAGATAAACTCACAGGCTTTGTGGAAGAAGTAGTATATAATAAGGTCATTGATAAAGGATTTGATCTGGCAAAGTATCTAATCAGTCATGCAGGATTGGCTAAAAACATTCCTCTTTTTGGTGAATGGATAACAAGTTGGTTTAACGATAACGAAGAAGAAAATAAAGATGAGTGATTTCCCATCCTCAAAATTAGAGCGCGGAACTATCATAGCTAAAACCGGAATCAAAGTTGGAAAAAACTACGCCCAGCGTTATTTGAAAAATAAGATCTCGGGAAAGAAAGACGATGATGGCACCTTCCATTCTGATAATGCCAAAGAAGTTTTCAAAGAGTTTACCAAACTTCGTGGGACTGCTTTAAAAATTGCTCAGGGAATGAGCATGGATCAGGGGTTTCTTCCTGAAGAATTTGCGGAAGTAATGAGTCAGGCACAGTATTCCGTTCCTCCTATTAATAAGGCTCTGGTTCGTTCTATTATTAAGAGAGAATTGGGAAGCTATCCCGAACAGCTTTTTGCGAAGTTTGAATCAGAAGCATTTGCCGCAGCTTCTATTGGCCAGGTTCACAAAGCAGAATTAAAAGACGGCAGGAAAGTAGCCATCAAAATTCAGTATCCGAATGTGAGGGAAACCATTGGATCGGATCTGGCCATGGGGAAAACAATAGCCAAGCGATTTATTAAAAAAGGATCTAATATTGATCCATACTTCGATGAGATTAAGAATACTCTTCTACTGGAAACAGACTACAAACATGAAGGACAACAAATTGATCTTTTTAATGAGCGATTTTCAGGGTTAAATATCGAGATTCCTGAATGGGTTCAGGAGTTCTCTTCAGATAAAGTCTTGTGCATGACCTTTCTGGAAGGAAGACACCTCGGTGATTTTTTGAAGGAAAACCCATCACAAGAACAGAGGAATCATTTCGGGCAACTATTATGGGACTTCTTCCATGAGCAGATAAAAGGCAACGATTATATCCATGCCGATACACATCCGGGGAATTTCCTGTTTACCAAAGACGGCAAACTTGGAGTGGTTGATTTTGGATGCGTAAAGAAATTTCCAACAGAGTTTTTCTCAGATTATTTACAGCTCCTCCCTACTCATCTTAGCGAGGACGAAGAAAAGATCAGACACTTATTTGAAAAACTGGAAGTACTGAAACCTAACTCTAAGGATGGAGACAAAGATCAGGAGTACTTCGAATTTGCCAAAAACTATGGTATGCTTTTCGCCAAACCATATAAAGAGAGCGTATTCGATTTTGGCGATCCCGAGTATGATAAAATGATTCGTCACTTTACCAAGGAAGCGCCGATGTCGAATGAACCCAGAGGGAATAAACACTTTATATATACAACCAAAGTTCATGTGGGTTTGTATAACATACTTATCAAACTGAAAGCACAGATTGACACCTTAAAAAGTAAAAAAGTGCTCCGGAAAGTTTTAGGAGATGAGGGTTTGTTTGCGTGATCCGAATCATCAAATCAATATGAACCTTACACTCAATCTCCTCCGATAAATACTAAGCCCGTTGAAGTAAATTAGAGAAATTTGCTCAAGACCCTTGTATTGCCTACTATCTGAAAATTCAAATAAATCGGGGAATTATTGCAACAACTTAGGATGCCAATACTTGCTGTTTTGCTTGCCGGAGTAGCATTCAGCTCATTCTTCATTTATCGTATCGAATCTGACAAAAGAGTTCTTGAAACAGAACTAATTGAATTATCTAAGGTCAAATACGGACTCTTTAATGTTGATGTTTGGACTGAAGAGCTTACGCGAATTATTATCGTACGAGTTAATGAGTTCCAAATGTCTGAATCCCGAGAGGACGAACTGCGAGTCAAAATTGAAGAGTTTCTGGAAATAGCTATCGCAGAGCTTGAAGAAGGATTTGAAGAAGAAAATAAAGGAAGTGTCGGAGGTTTTCTAAAAAGGGGAGTCGCTTCCGTAACGGATGTCTTTGGTTTAATGAGAGAAAAAACTCCTGAAATAACTGAGAGCATAATCATCTTTATAAAAGATCCTGAAAACAAAGAATTGGCTAAAGATTTTTTGATCGATAAAATGCAGGAATACTCAGACAGCACCTTCTCAGAAATTGATTATTCCATATATGACAAGATTCTGGCTAAACACGAAGCAACCGAAAAAAGAGAAGCCATCAATATTATAAAGGGCAAGGTCGACTCTTTAAATGATCGAAGAACCCCTTACTCTGTAGCTTTATTTGGGATTATAGGTTTATTAGCCTTAATCATCCCATTTAGTACTGATTTTATGAAAGCAGAGTTCACAGTACTTACTATCATATGTGGAATATTGTTATCAGTAGGTGTTCTAATACCAATGATCAATATTGATGCCCGAATCTCAAGGATGGAATTTGAGCTAATGGGCGAATCTATCATATTTATTGATCAGGTTTTGTACTTCAAAAGTAAAAGTATTCTGGAAGTAGTTTGGGTTATGATCACCAACAAAAAAGTGGATGTAATGACTGTGGGTATTCTGGTTTTTTCTTTCAGTGTATTATTCCCTGTTTCCAAATTACTGGGGTCCTTTGCTTATATCTATTCTGAGAAATTAAGGAACAATCCGGTAATCAAGTTTTTGGTTTTTAAAACAGCGAAATGGTCGATGGCGGACGTAATGGTCGTTGCTATTTTTATGGCCTATATCGGTTTTACCGGAATTATATCTGAGCAGCTTACCAGCCTGGAGAATATCGCCTTAAATGTTGACATCATGACTACCAACGCTTCCAGCTTGCAAATTGGGTTTTTCTTATTTACTGCCTTTGCAGTGTTGAGCTTGATGGTTTCTCATAAACTTCAATACGGGGGAGAGGATTAAGAATGTAGAATTAAAAATTAAGAATGATAATTAGCTTGAGAAGACTGCCAACTAATCACTTTTTATTTAATACCAAGCTATTGTTGATGAAATAAAATTCTTAATTCTACATTCTTAATCCTTAATTCAGTTAGCCACAACTTCAAATTCATGCTCCAATCGTTCTCCTTTTTCGTCCACTAAAACCAAAGTGTGTTTTCCGGGTTTCGGAGATAATGCCAATTGATGAAAACTCTCTGTTTCCCCTAAAAATTCATCGTTCAAATGCCAAAAGATCTTAGTCCGGTTATTTCGATGGGCTATTTCAAAGACAGCTTTCCCTTTTTCTCCATCCAGTTCTTTTGGTACATATATTACTGAAGAATTGAACGGATAGATCAATCGCATAGCCAACTTATTTTCTTCCCCACATCCCGGAGCTAGTTCCGGCAAAGATCTGTACTCACTATGATTTTTTTTGTAATACCATTCCTGAACCGGAGGTAACACAAACAACGACTCTGTTTCTAAATCTGAAATATCAGCACAGCTACTGTTCCTTCTTTGTCCGGAGTTTTTATCAATATGAGCTACCTGATGATATGGACACACTTCGGTTTTCAATCCTGTGTTTGGAACGCTTTCCTTGATTGTATCCGGACAATCTGAACCAGCTCTGTGTCCGCTCTTTTTGCAAACCAAAATTTCTTCCATCTCATATATAGGTTCGTTGAACCAACTTGTGGCAGGCAGTACGTCAAAAACATCAAACAAAATAGGTCCTGCGGTTTTAAGTCCGGTCAATTCCGGTCGTCCTTCTCCATCAGCATTACCAACCCAAACTCCAACCACAAACTCAGGTGTGATTCCTACCGCCCAGCCATCTCTGTAGCCGTAACTGGTTCCTGTTTTCCAGGCTACTTTTCTTGCATTCTGAAAACGTCGCCAATGCAATTCTTCTTCCGGACGGCTAACTTCCAGCATCGCTTCAAAAGTACTAAACAATGCGCCGGGGTTTATTACTGTTCTATGAGAATGATTTTCAGAGTATTTATCTGATGCTAACTTCGAAGAAAAGTTTACTCGCTCATATCCATCAGAATCATTTTTTGAAGCACTATAAGTATTGAGCTGATGAGCCAACGACCCGTATACTGATGTGATATCCCAAAGTGTGGCTTCTGCTCCCCCTAATATTAAGGACAAACCATAATGTTCAGGATCATGGGTGACAGTGCTTAACCCTAATTCATTCAGATAATGATGAAATTTTGGAACCCCAAACTCCTGCAACATATAAACAGCCGGCACATTTAACGATCTTGAAAGAGCTTCTGATGCAGGCACCACTCCATCATAACTCCTGTTGTAATTCTGTGGAGAATAATCCGTGAATTTTGAGGGAATATCCGGCACTAAAGAATTCGGTAAAATCTCTCCTTCATTTAGTTTTAACATATATATTAGCGGCTTCAAAATACTTCCTGTACTTCTCGGAGAACTGATCACATCTACGCTTTGTCCGTGTTTTCCTGAGTTACCTTTTGTATTGCCAACATAAGAGATCACCTTTCCCGAGTTTACATCCAGCACCAATACCGCTGCATTTTGAATGCCATTCGATCTCAGCTTCTCATGATGACTGTCTACAATTTTGTTGATCCTGATCTGCAGATTATTATCTAATGATGTCTTTACTCTGCTTCCCTTTTCTGCTCCGGTATAAAATTTCGAAACTAAATGCGGAGCCTCGTTTGGCAGATCAAGTGGCTGCTCAGGCAAAGGCTCTAACACTGAAAGTTCGTATGTAAGAGAATCGATCTGCTCCTCTTCCATTAATCTTTTCAGTAATCGGTCCCTTTTGGCTTTAAGTGCTTCTCTGTTTCTTCCGGGATGAATAAGCGCCGGACTATTCGGGAGAACGGCAAGAGTTACTGATTCTGCCCATGAAAGATCCGCAGGACTTCTTCCGAAGTATCTCCACGAAGCGGCCTCCAATCCAACTACATTACCCCCGAATGGAGCATGGGCTGCATAAAGAGATAATATCTCATCTTTTGAGTAACTTAACTCAAGTCGGGTAGCCTGAACCATTTCTTTCAACTTTTCCCAAACAGTACGATCCGGATTTTCTTTTGCCAATCTGATGACCTGCATACTTAAAGTGCTGGCCCCGCTTACTACTTCTCCGGCTTCATAATTCTGTTTAAGTGCACGTGCTATGGCGATGGGATCTACACCAAAATGAGATTCAAAGTTCTTGTCTTCGAATTCAATAATTGCCGTTTTAAATTTTTCGGGCACTTCTTCTGAAACCGGAAATCGCCATTGCTCATCACCTGCAATTTTTGCCCCGATCAGTATCCCGTTTCTGTCTTCTAAAATTGTAGAATAAGAAGGATTGAATAATGGATCTGGGAGGGAGTTGTAGTAGAGTATTCCTAAAATAGATATTAAGATTACTGCTATAAACCCTCTCCTTTGTTTCCTCTCCCGGGAGAGGAAGACTCGTTGGTTTGATTCAGAAAAAGATTTGTCATTTGACCTGGAAAAAAAGCGAAGATATCGCATTAACCCACCACTCAATCCCCTGCGTTGGAGGGGAAGCTCGTTGTTCTGAACAGAAACTTCCTCAACGGGTTTCTCCTCCTTGGAGGAGAACAAGAGGAGGGTCTTTATGTAGTTCTTAAACCACTTCATTATTCAAAATTTAAGTCCCTTCTTGAGAGAGGATTTAGGGGTGTGTCAATATGATTGAAAATTTTCTTCATGTTTATTCTTCAACAGGAACTACATTCACCCACTTTCCGGCATTACGGGCGCTGATGGTTTCATCATACATTGCATAAGTAGTTAGCGAAGGCAAATAAAACTTACCTGCGTAACTCGCATTTAATTGTACGCGAAATGTTTTTGATTGCTTTGCTCTCAGATCAAAATAAGTGTAGATGCGGTCATCTCTGATATCCTGATATTCGAAACTTGCAGTGGGCTCGCTGAAAGAAGCGTCGTCCATTCGGGTATTTCTGATCTCCCAACCGGATGGAAAGATCTGACTCAACGCCATTTCTTCATAATTTCCACGAAGTCCCGGATTTGAGATCGTAACCTCAGCTATAAAATCACTCCCTTGTTCAATCTTCTCAGGATCTATTGAATTCCCGTCCAGATCTGTATATCTGATCTTCTGATTCAAACTGTTTGAGTTTGTGATATCATCACCCAAAAGCGGGGTTCCTTTCAAGATCAATCGGGCAAACAAGGTTCCTTCAGATTCATTTTTAAACTCCAGTTTGTTTTCTGAAAGCTCATTCATTTTCAAATTGATCTCTGTGATAAAAGCCTGAGATCCGATCTTTCCCTCTCTCCTTCCATTTAATGTGTATGAAGCATTTATATCTCCCGATGAACCGCTTTCTTCCAGAAATTTAGAAATCGCAATCAAACCATAAGCTGTTGTTTGAGTGCTGAGCCATCTTTGTGAGCTTAATTCCTGAGAAACACTTCTCGCCACCAGAGATGCATCCTGATTCCTCTTCAATAAACTCAATGCTTCAAGGATCATGGCTCGATCCCGGATAGAAGAACCATAACTTCTGGAAAGCTCTCTGTACTCTTCAACCTCAGTGGATGCTCCTTCAACAATATCATTTCCGGCTTCGGGTTGACCGGCTAAAACATAAGCTGCTGCCAATCTCCATTTTGCTTGAATAGATAGATTTTCTCTTTCTCTTAAACGATTCATAGCTCCGAGATCAGCAGAATTAGCAAGAGCCAGCGTGTATAGTCTGTACGATTGAATCAGATCTGAACGATAATACTCATTGTTCTCCGTCCAGGTTCTGGCTCTTTGTCTTTGAAACCGATTGATGCGATCCATCACATTTGAAGAAACATAATATCCTTTCTTTTGTGCTTCCAGAAGAAAGTGATATCCGTAATTTGTTCCCCAGGAGTTGGCATCTTCGTGTCCGGGCCAGTATGACAATCCACCACTTGATGTTATAAACTTTTCAATTCTTTTTATCGCCCCATTAATGTTGGTTTGAATATTCTTTTCGCGCTCCTGATCCAGTTCCATCACATCACCAACAAATAATTGAGGAAATGCTGAAGAAGTGGTTTGCTCAATACAGCCGTGAGGATAACGGATCAAATAATTCAATCTCTTCCCGAAATCCACAGGAGGAATTCTGGAGATCTCTAATGTAGCTTCGTTCGTTCCTGCCATTCCCTGCGGATCAAAGATCACTTCCCAGTCAGAATCAGATTCCACAGTTTCGGATCTTATATCCATGAAAGGTTGATTCGGGTTTCTTACGGCGATCTCTATTTCGTGATAGGCACTTTCATTTCCGCTGATAACTTCAACACGAACTTTTCCAACACCAATAGCAGGTTTTGCTTTCAGTTTGAAGGTAACCAACTCATCACCCGGTTCAGAAAATTGAACAGAAGCCGTTGATGAGCTTTCAATAATTTCAAAAAGTTCATTGGTCTCGACTTTTACCTGAACGTCTTTAACAGATTCCTTCATTGCAAAGACATTTACAGGAAGATCTACTGTTTCTCCGGGGCCCAAAACACGTGGTAATGTGGCTAAAACCATAACGGGCTTCCGAACCGGAGTAGTTGTTTCAGCTTCTCCATACGCACCGTCTTGTCCGGCGATGACCATAGTTCTTACTGATCCAACATAATTCGGAACTGAAATTTGATGTCGATTTGTTTTCCCTTTCTCCAAATAAAAGGGACCTAAAAACCGAACCATGGGCTTAAAACGATTTGCTTCATTAAGAGGATCTTCAGAAGCTTTGAGTTCCCCATCACCTCCAACAGCTAAAATTCGGGATAATGATCCTGCATAAACATCACTTACCGAGCCAAAAATATCCCAGGTTTTTATTCCCAGTGCTTCTCTGGCATAGAAATAATCGTGGGGTTCAGGAGTGTTGAAATTTGTAAGATCCAGCAAGCCTTCATCCACTACAGCTACGGTATATGTCATTGCTTTTTTGTTCGATTCCGAAACTTCAATTATTGCATTGGTTTCAGGTTTCAACTCCTCCGGAAGCTTAACTACCGGTGATAGTTTAGTAGATGGATCTTCCACTTTAATGGGAATTACACCATACATCCTGATTGGTAGATCGTTTTCTGTTTGTCCATGAGATTGCACATGCATAACATGAGCATAAATCGTGGGACTCATATCTCCCGAGGTTTCAAAACGATACTCGGTGCTTCCTTTTTTCCCATCTATCCATTCTGTGCTTAGGATCTTTGATCCGGTTTCTAAACTGACCAGAATCTTACTTCCTTTGCTACTTGGGATATTAAGAACTGCCTCATCTCCAACATTGTATGTTTCCTTATCAGAATTGAAAGTCAATCTCGCAGGACTCACTCCCGAACCACTTCCTCCATACCAACTGAAGTAAACGACCTGACTGGCTGAATGTCCTCCGTCTTTATTCTTAACACGAACTAAATATCTTCCGCCACCATCATTATTGGAGATGTTGACATCAAAAGATCCTTTTCCCTCTGAGTTAGTTGCAACCGTACCGGATCTTACTTTTCGTACATTTCTTCGTTCAAAGTAATTGCTCAGTTCTTCCCGACTACGCTCCCACCACCATCTCCATCTTATATTATAAACTTCAAACTCGAGCTGCTGATTTGGAATTGTATTTCCATCTTTATCCAGAGAAACCACTTCAAAACTGTGATCCTGATTTCTTTCCAACCAATTTGAATACCGGTTCTCGCTAGTTCTTGGTGCTCTTAATCCGATCAATGTTTCAAACGGATAATAATAAGTTGTAGAACTCCCGACGCTAAAATTACCGGATGGTTCAAACACTCTTGTTTTCAGATTTACTCTGATTCGGCTCGGTCCTTCGTTCAATTTTTTAAAAGTATAATCCAATTGTGCTTCGCCTGACCGATCTAAATTTCCATCAAATATCTGTGTTGGAGATCCTGAAAAAGAAATGGATTCATCAGAAAAAGAGAATTGCGGATATTTTGAGAAAGTAGCTTCAGATCGACTCATACTCATTTCAACATCTGCTTTCAAATTTCTGGCTATGGCACCGTGCAGCCAGCGCGAATTCAAAGTTCCGTTCAATTCCGGATCATCAGCGGTGATAACATCATTTTCGAAATCGACTTCTACTTTTAAACGATTTGGTTTAACCGTTTCAATTTTGATGGTTTTGTCGAAAGTAAGCCCTCCAACTTTTGCTGAAATTTTCCAGTTACCTGTTGGTGCTTGCTTCTCGGTTGATGTTTCATAAACATAAAAGCCATTTAATGACGTAGTGAATGTTTTGCGATTCACTACTTGCCCTGATGGATTCCTCAACTCAAAACTTACCGGATGATCTTCAGGTAACACATCATTTTCATCTTCCAGAATAAAAGAAACGAACAAAGTGTCTCCCGGTCGCCATACGCCTCGCTCTCCGTATAAAAATCCTTTTACTCCTTTTTGTACTTGAGCACCGGAAACATCGAAATCACTCACTGACAGAGATGTCCCGTCATCTAATCTCAAATATCCTTTTTGATCTCCTGAAGTAGCTACTAAATAGTATGGATCTCTTGAAGATGATAATTCAATCTTACCGTTTTGATCCGTATTTGCTGATGCCAGCAGTTGTTGCTGATAATCAAATAATTCAACTTTTACTCCTGCTTTCAGATCTGTGGTCTTGAGGTCCGACACAAAAGCTGTAAGACTTCCCTGATCTCCGCTTTTTGCAATTATCCCTAAATCGGAAGCGAGAATATTCCTGACTTTACTTCTTTGATTATAGTAGTAACTGACATCACACGGATTGTCTCGTTCTCTCCAATTATAGCCTCTTGGATAAGAATTACTTCTGTAGTTATTCCAGAATTGCTCTTCTTCAGTGGATGAATACGTCCAGCTTCTATCCGTAACTTGCGCAGTAGTTTCTGAATCATTTTCCCCACACTCATAAACTGCCTGATGTTTTCTGAAATCAACTTCTACCTGATAGAGCGCTCCGGGTTCAGGTTCAATGATTTTTGACAGGTCAAGTGCATAGTTATTCCAGTTCCCGGCCTCCACTGTTCCCAAACTTGAAAGTGGAATTGCTCCGCCAAATACCTGACGTCCAACCCGTTCAATTCTATATTGGTCATTCGCTGAAATACCATATTCCTGCAGATATTGCCCCATGTTATTCTCGAAAATCCTGATGATTCGAACATCTACAGCTCCTAAGCTCACCGCTTTAAACGGAAATAACAGATTATCAGAACTGGGGATGATAGTACCTTTTCCAAGTAATTCCAGTTGTGGTTTAGGCTGATTGAATTGAATTTCTCTTGTGATCTCAGTTTCTAATCGTCTTCCGGCTTCGTTTTTAATTCCTGAATTGATGGTCAGTGTTTTAACTCCGGTTCTTCGTTGTCTTGGAGTGATTACTAATGTATTCCCGTTAATGATGGTGTTGATCTCATTCATGTCCTGAACCTGAATCAATCCCTGTAAATTTTGTGTGGCATCTAAACGATCAGAAAAAGTAAGCTCAACCCTTGGATTGTTATCCGTAAAAACCCGTGTAGCTAAAAGTTCAAATACAGAACTATCTGTAATTTCTATAACCTGATTTCCTTTTGTGTCTGTTCCTATCGGGTTGCCATCCCAACTTAATTTCAATTCACTTTTTTGGTCGTCTCTCCGTATTCCCGAAATTTCGAAATCATGAACCGTTCCTGAGTTATTTTGAGTCCAGCTTAGTACGAGATTATTATTTCCTTTTTGAGATATGGATAGCGCACGATCTATATTTTTTTTCCAGGCTTTATCTGCTGTATAAATTGTACCTGAAAGCTTCATGCTCGTTTCCGTTACTATTTCCAGTTCGCCTAAAACCACTTCCATCTGCTGTTTCATTGTATTTACAGCAAACGAAAACTTTTTCTTGTCATCGGGTACTTCAAACAACTTTGACAACTCAAAAGAAACTTGGTATTCCTGTCCCTGCTTAAATGGATCATTGGGTTTAAACACAATTGTTCTGTCGTTCACCAATTCCGAATAACCATTCACTGACGGGGAAAGATCAAAAAGCCTCAACGACCGGATATTGATCTTCTCAGAAACAGGTTTAGTAAATGTAACCGCGATCTCGCTATGCGAACTAATTTCGCCGGAAGTATATCCCTCAATAAATTCTGCAAATTGTTCCGGATCTGAGATCTGTTCTGGCGATTCCGGTTCTGAACAAGCGGTGAATAAAGAAATTAGCAGAAACAGAGATAGTAAGCATCGGCGATGGTGTGGCATAGCAGTAGTAATTTAGGTTTTAAAAAGATAGGTCTAATTTTAGGTATGTTAGTTTCCCAAAAAAGTTCCGCAAGGGCAAATAAAGAAATTGATAAGTCTGATTTTATGCACTCTTTTTAACTAAAACCGCTTTTTAGAAACGAAGCTTATCAACTCTCCTTCACATTTTGTATATTTGAGCTTGCTTAGGGACGATCTAAGCATTTGATCTTTGAAAATTGAATTATAACGCCAAACGAACGAGGTGGAACATTGTCTTTTGAACAATATGACCTGAGTCCTGATCTATTGAACGGACTGGTTGATACACGAATTGAAAAGCCAACCCCTCTCCAGCAAGAAGTTATTCCACAGGCCTTAGAAGGCAAGCACCTGCTTGTTAAGAATGAAAGTGAGGATAACGGAGCATTTTTGATCCCTGCATTGCAGAAGTTGATAGCAAACGGAGAGGTAAACGGCACGCGAATATTAATTTTAACACCATCTATAGAGCGAGCGAAAGCGATTGATGAAATGATTTGGGCGATGGGGTATCATGCACAAGTGAGCAGTACTTCATTATCCATGAAAGGTGACAAAGTCGCACAAGAACAAGCTGTTTTAGATGAAGCGCCCGTGATTGTAGCAAATCCCGGCCGATTAGTTGACATACTGGAAAAAACCAAAAAAACCTTTACCGATCTCGAATGTGTTGTGATCGATGAAGCGCATAATATGGAAAACTTTAGCCTAGTAGGCAGGGTGAAGTCTATCTTTGAATTTATTGAGAACCAGCCACAGGTACTCATTTTTTCCGGAACTATGAATAATGCTACTAAGCAGCTAGCCGAAAATGCGCTTAAAAATCCTGAATTAATTGGATTTCAGTCTACTGATATTGAAGAGAAAAAAGCAGTTGAACCTGCTGAAATCGACGAAGAAGAAGTAAAAGAAAAATTAGAGCAAGCTTCTGTAAAAGTGGTTCTGAATCCTGAAGAGAAAAAGGACAATAAAGAGTCAGAAAAGATCCAGAATCAAGATCAGGATGGCGAAGATGACAAAGAAGTAAAGCCTGCTGTAATTGATCAGAAAGAAGTTGAAGCCAAATTAGAAAAAGCCTCTGTTAAAGTAGTTTTGAATCCGGAGAAAAAAGAACCTGAAAATAAAACTGATTCTGGTTCTGACTCTAACTCTGACAAAGCTCCTGTCGAAAAACTTAAAGAGGCATCTGTTTCCGTAGTCTTGAAGAAAGATCAAACAGATGAGCCTTCGGTTCCAAAAAATCTGGAACAAGGTTATATCAATGTGCCGCCAAGAATGAAAATTTCTACCTTGATGGCTCATTTGGAAAACAGTAAGGTTGAAAGAATTGTAGTTTTCACGGCTTCAAAAAGAACGGCAGACCGACTTTTCAGAATTATTCTTAAAAAGAGCTGGGGCGTAGTAAGTGTTGATGAAAGCATCAACAAAGAAACCTTTAACGAACGCTTCCAGAAATTCACTTCAAATGAGATGAAGATCCTGATCGTTGGTGGTATGTCCGCAACTGATATCGAAATTGATAAAGTCACTCAGGTAATCAATTATGATGTGCCTAATGAAGTGGAAGAATACCGTTACCGGGCTGAACTGGTAGGTTCTAAAAAAGCCGGACAAATGGTTTCATTGGTTTCAAAAATGGACAGAGATGACATTGAGAAGATCACTAATGAAGTTGGATATGCTCCTGAAGAAATAAAACTTCCTGAAGAAGTTAAAAAGAAGAAAAAAGGAAAGAACTCCAACAATAAGAAAAGAAATAATAAACAGAGCAAACCCCATAATAAAACTCGTCGCAGTTCTTCAAATAATAAAAAAGCTAAAAAGAAGAAAGAAACTGCCGATAATAGTTACGGATTACCCAGACCTAGTTATGATGGCCTTTCAGGTGGACGCGAAGGCGACCGCTCCGGTGGTGTATTCGGTTGGGTGAAAAAATTATTTAATTAAAACAGAATTATCTGTTAACAATTTGTACCCCTAAAGCCTCTCGTGATTGATTTCCGAGGGGCTTTTTTTGTTTTATCCAACCATCTGTCGGGCTTTGCACGGCTGATGGTTACCTTATCTAGCCACTCCTTGACTTCAACCCAATTCCATCACCCCGCTTTCAGCGAAATGATGGATGGACCATAAAGCCTCTTCTAAATTTTTTAACATTTTCCTTAGTTCCTTTTTTCCCACATCAAATTTTGGTTTATTCATTTAACTTTAAAAACCAATCTATTATGCTGCCAAAATCAATTTTTAAGTGGGACGATCTTGAAGAACTTACCCCGGCTTATGCTCTGGTTTCCAATGTTGATCTGGTAATTGTTCGGTATGGCGATGAAGTCTCCGTTCTTTTTGGGCGATGTCACCACAGAGGCGCTTTGCTTGCTGATGGTCATATCGATGGTGATAATCTTATTTGTGGTGTGCATGGCTGGGACTATCGTTACAAAACCGGAATAAGCGAATACAATAATGATGAAGCACTTCATAGTTTTAAATCCTGGGTAGATGACGGGCAGGTTTGGGTGGATGAAGAAGAAATCGCTGACTGGGAAAAGGACAATCCTCAACCTTATCAACGCGACCAATATTTAGGAACCTATCAGGATATTCACGGAACAGACGATGAGCCTTTTAATGGAGAAATTCAGGGACTGGCAAAAAACCGAATGAAAGAAGGTGCTCATGGAAGTGTGGAAGCCATGGGTGTTAGCCGACAAGAACTTCCTGTTTGGGATGACATTCAGTTCCAAACCGCACAACTCTCTCCTGCTCCACAGTTTGAAGATGTTGAAGTAGAGACTAAGCTGGTCATTGGGCCAAAAGCTAAAAAACCACTCGAATTAGATATACCACTCTTTGTATCTGACATGAGTTTTGGTGCTCTGTCCGAAGAAGCTAAAATCGCTCTGGCAAAAGGGGCTGAAATGGCCGGAACAGGAATCTGTTCAGGCGAAGGTGGAATGCTGCCTGAGGAACAAGCCGAAAACTCCAGATATTTTTATGAGCTGGCTTCTGCCAAATTTGGTTTTTCAATGGATAAACTCAAAAAAGTACGGGCTTTTCATTTTAAAGGAGGGCAAGGAGCTAAGACAGGTGTAGGAGGACATCTTCCCGGAGAAAAAGTAAAAGGAAAGATCGCTGAAGTGCGTGAACTTGAAGAGGGCACATCCGCAATATCACCGCCTAAATTTGATGATTTGGTTACTCCTGATGACTTCAGAAAAATGGGTGATAAGGTTCGGGAAGTAACAGGAGGAATTCCAATTGGGTTTAAGCTTTCCGCCAATCATATAGAAGAAAATATACAATTCGCACTTGATGCCGGAGCTGATTACATCATACTGGATGGTCGTGGCGGTGGAACCGGAGCCGCACCAACCGTACTCAGAAATCATATTTCAATTCCAACTATTCCCGCATTAGCCAAAGCCAGAAAATATTTGGATGGTAAAGGGCTCGGACCGGATGAAATCACTTTAATTATTACCGGTGGTTTACGAACGGCTCCTGATTTTGCAAAAGCGTTGGCGCTTGGAGCTGATGGAATTGCGGTATCAAATGCAGCCATTCAAGCCATTGGCTGTTTAGGAATGAGGGCTTGCCATACCAATAACTGTCCGGTAGGAATTGCAACTCAAAAAGATGACTTGCGGGCACGCTTCGAAATCGAAAAATCAGCTGCGATGTTGGATAACTTCTTTCATGGATCTACAGAACTTATGAAAATTCTGGCCAGGGCGTGTGGTCATACCAGTTTTAAAGACTTTTCTCCTTACGACTTAGTAACCTGGAAAAAAGAAATGCATCATCTATCCGGTGTTGAATATGCGGGGGTTATATGAAAGAAATTATCTCTCTCTTATTCAAACTAGAAGGACGAGTTGATCGAAAGACATATTTAATTGCCGGCTTCGGGTTGATGTTTGGTAAATACTTAATTGATTCTCTGGTCATTTTCTTCCTTTATGATATCTATTGGTCCCCTATTGATTATTTATCGCCTTTTATCTCTATGGATAGAGGTTTCATTTACCCACTTAAACCTTCCCAGACTTTCTATATTTTCTTTTTGATATGGACTCTGCCTTTCATCTGGATCGGGGTCAACCTCATGATGAAAAGACTATTAGATGCCGGAAAATCTCCTTGGTATGCATTATTCTTTTTTGCCCCTATACTAAACTATTTTGTAATGCTCGCATTGACAATCCCTGAGTCTGCAAAAATAATTACTAAAAAAATTCAATCAGAATCCAAGGAAATTACAAACTCCATTTCGAATGCATTGTATGGGATACTCGCCGGAATTGTAATTGCTGCCGTTGCTTTTGTTTGCAGTATCTACCTATTTGATATTTATAGTACTACTTTATTTATATCCACTCCTTTCTTTGTAGGTATAACGGCATCTTATTTTTTAAATAAAGATGGATTGGTTGGACAAGGGAAATCTTTTTCACACACAATGTTCACTTTAGCTTTAGCAAGCGGAACTGCTATTTTATTCGCAGCTGAAGGTTTTGTATGCATTCTTCTTTCAGCTCCTATTGCATTAACTGTAGGTGGTCTTGGAAGCTTTTTTGGATATCATGTTGCTCGATTACGTGCCAACAGAAAGCAACTTTTGGTATTATTTCCATTGCTTTTACTCTTTGGTCTTAGTGCGGATAAATTATTTACGAATAATAGCACCATGTCTATCACAACTCAAATTGAGATTGAAGCTTCAAAAGAGATCGTTTGGGATGAATTCATAGACTTCAAAACTATTGAAGATGAACCCAGCGGATTTTTTAAACTTGGATTGGCTTACCCGATTAGTGCTCGTATTGAAGGTGAAGGTGTTGGAGCAATCAGATATTGCGAGTTTTCTACCGGAGATTTTGTAGAGCCTATTACAACGTGGGACTATCCGAATTTAATTCAGTTTGATGTATTGGAGCAACCTCAACCTCTTCAAGAATGGAGCCCATATGGTAAAATAGTTACTCCCCATCTTGATAATTATTTTCGCACAATAAATGGAGAGTTTAAACTTGAAACACTTCCGAACGGTAATACTGTTATTATTGGAACTACTTGGTACAAAAATGAAATGTATCCTGCATTGTACTGGAAAGTTATCGCTGACAAAATTCTTTCTGATATCCATTTAAGGGTTCTGAAACAAATCAAAACTCAATCTGAAATCAGATCAAAAACAGAAAATTAATGAGATTCTCCACGAACATACTTATTGATAAGATCAATACTGCCCAGCTAGCACTACATCATGCAGTTCAATTTATAGCTGCATCAGGGAAGTATTTGTTGGAAGAAAAGGATGATGACAGCCATACCAGTATGAGTTGGGATTCTGGGAATAAGATTTTCTACGGACATTCTATTAATAACCGCGCCAGAGTTGGACTTCATGTCCCGACTTTAAGTTTAAAAGTAACCGGGCCAACGGGAATTGAACTGGCTTCACTTTCTTTGTCGGGGAAAACCAAGCGGGAAGGATTATTGTGGCTTCGGCAAGCACTTCAACTAAAGCAAATTGATGCCTCTGATCTTGCGCTTAAAATGCATTACGATATTCCCGAACACCCAACCGATGAGGCAAAACCTTTTTCAGCAGTTGATGCTTCAGTTCTGGAAGAATTAGTAAATCACCGAACTATTGCTGATCAGGTTTGTAATGAGGTCTTCACAAAGCATGCTAAAGCAAGCCCTGCCAGAACATGGCCTCATCATTTTGATCATGGAGTGTATGTCCCTTTTCAGTTTAATGATAATGGTGAAGCTATTCAATCTTTCAGTGTCGGATACGCCGTCGCTGATTCTGTAATAAACGAACCTTACTTCTATGTGACCCAATGGAAAAAAGAGGCGAAAGTTGATTATTCGAAAGCTCCTGATCTGGAATATGGAGAATGGTTACCCGAAAAACTGAAAGGCGCCGGGTTAGCTTTATCAGAAATTTTAAAGATGGGTGATCAGAAGGAAGGGATAAATACTTTTTTAGATAAAGCGATCAGTTTTAGCAAAGATGTCAAGATAATACCAATCCGTGGGTAATTCATGAATTGCCCCTACAAATTGGTATTCAGGCTTGTGAGTTTTGAAACCAGGTAAAACTGATCATCAACCCAATGTCCGGATCACTTTTTCTAATATCGGATTCCTACTCTCTTCCTTCCAGATAGCCGATAACGTAGTTCTCTGAGGAATTTTCTTCAAATCGATGAATTTTATATTCAGATCAAATCCTTGCTTTAATGAACTCGGCACAATTCCGATCCCCAACTCATTTTCTACCAAACGAAAAATGGTATTCGCATGAACTGACTCGTGCGCTACTTTCGGAGTAAAGCCCTGATCTTCAAAAATACTCATGATCTTATCATAGTAACCATGACTGTATTGGCTGGAAAACAAAATGAAACTCTCTTCTTTCAGATCAGAAATATTTTTAAAGTTTCCTGAAGATATCGAGTGCGACTTAGGCAACACTAAACAGAAGGTCTCTTCAAAAACATCCAGCTTCTTTAATCCTTCCGGTAATCGCATTGTTCTGATGAAACCCAGATCCAATTGGTCGTTTCTGATCTTATCCACCTGATCCTGATTGGTCAACTCGGTAAGTACAAAATGAATTCCCGGAGAATCTTTGTTGATCTTTTTGAGTAGCGAAGGAATCACACTCTGCATAGCTGATCCGACAAATCCGATTCTTATTTCTCCTTCATCCCCTTTTGCAATGTGACGAATGTTATCTTTTATAAATCCCAGATGATCAAACAGAAACTGAGATTCTTTGAGCAGGTATTCTCCGGCTTTTGTCAGCGACACATTTCGTTTATCTCTTTTAAAAAGCTCAACCCCAACATATTCTTCCAATTGCTGAATTTGCCTACTTAATGCAGGCTGAGTGATAAACAGTTTTTCTGCCGCTTTCCTGAAATGGAGTTCCTTAGCTACCGTTTGAAAATAATTAAGATGTCTGAACTCTATTTGATTACTCATAAGCATCAATATATACATATAAAGTATTTTAAAACATTACATTAATAATCTATTTTGTCATTTAACTACTGTCATTTCGCGGCGAAGGCCGAAATCTGGAACTAAGCTAAGGACTTCATCCTAATTAATTAGCAAAATCCAGATTCCCGTCTTCACGGGAATGACCATGAGAGAGATTTACATCAAACTCATTTTAAATAATAGATTAATTAAGTATATGTTTAATCTCGGAATTGACACCATCTCCATCCAAAACGTAATCGATATTTGCGATGGGAAATTATCCTTCCAGCTAAATACTGAAGCGCGAGCTAAAGTTGTAAAAAGCTCTGAAAACGTAGCTCAAATTGTTGAAAGTGGCGATGTTGTTTACGGTGTGAATACAGGATTTGGTCCGCTTTGCAACACAATTATATCAAAAGAAAATACAGCCAAACTTCAGGATAATATTTTAAGAAGTCATAGTGTGGGAGTTGGAAATGCAATTGATCTGAAGATCGCCAAAGCGATGATGATCCTGAAAGCTCATAATTTAAGCGTAGGATTTTCCGGGATTCGGGAAGCTACTTTAGATCGAATTATTTTTTTCATCCAAAACGACATTATTCCTGAAGTCCCTGAACAAGGCTCGGTTGGTGCTTCCGGAGACCTCGCTCCTCTTGCTCATCTGTTTTTGCCGCTGATCGGATTGGGGAAGGTTCATTATAAAGGCGAATGGAGAGAAACACCGGATGTTTATAATGAATTAGGATTAGATCCCATCAACCTAAAAGCCAAAGAAGGTTTAGCACTGATCAATGGCACTCAGTTTATTGCAGCTCATGCTGTTTGGGGAGTGTACAATCTGCATCATTGCCTGAATGCAGCCGACATTATCGGAGCGATGAGTTTGGAGGGAGTTTTAGGAAGTGACAGTCCTTTTGATGAACGCCTTCACGAAGTTCGACCTTTTGATGGCTCCCGTTTAGTTGCTCACCGACTTCGGGCACTACTTCAAAATTCAGAAATGGTGGCTTCTCATGAAAATTGTGGGCGAGTGCAGGATCCTTATTCCATTCGTTGCATGCCCCAAGTTCATGGTTCTAGTAGGAATGCATGGCTTCATGTAAAACAAATGGTAGATATAGAGATCAATTCTGTGACTGACAATCCCATCATCCTTTCTGCAGAAGAATCTATCAGTGGTGGAAATTTTCATGGCCAACCGCTTGCAATGCCCTGCGATTATCTGACTTTGGCTGCACATGAAGTTGGAAATATTTCAGACAGACGATCTTATTTATTGCTGAATGGTGAACATCCCGGACTACCAAAATTACTGATGACCGATATTGGTTTAAATTCCGGTTTCATGATCCCTCAATATACTTCAGCCGCTTTGGTAAGTGAAAATAAAGCGCTTTGTTTCCCTGCTTCCGCCGATAGTGTTCCAACATCTCTTGGACAGGAAGATCATGTGAGTATGGGCTCTATCAGTTCCAGAAAACTAAATCAGGTTATTGATAACGTAGAAAAAATTCTGGCTGTTGAACTCGTGAGTGCCGCTCAGGCTTTTGATTTCAGAAAACCCATGAAGTCGGGACCAATTCTGGATGCTTGCCATGAGTTGGTTCGGGATCATATCGATCACGCTGATGAAGACCGGGTTTTCGCTAATGATATCAGAAAAGCACTGGATCTTATTCAATCTCACATCATTTCACATAAAGCGGATGAGATCGCAAACAAATTAAATATAGACTTAAACGGATCATACGATGAACAATTCCGAGTTTCTTAAAAAATACGTCCAACATCCTAACTATACAATTCCAACCGGAACTACCCTGAATGCTAAATCTTGGCAGACAGAAGCTCCGCTTAGAATGTTGCTTAATAACCTGCATGAAGATGTTGCCGAAGATCCTGCAAACCTGATCGTGTACGGAGGAAACGGTCAAGCGGCACGAGACCGAAAGTCTCTGGAAAAGATCGTAGAATGTTTACTCGATCTGGATGAAAACCACAGCTTGTTGGTTCAATCCGGAAAACCGGTTGGGATAGTTCGTACGCACCCTGAAGCTCCAAGAGTTTTGATCGCCAACAGTAATTTAGTTCCGAAATGGGCGACATGGGATCACTTCAATGAATTGAAAGAACGCGGTTTGATGATGTACGGACAGATGACTGCAGGTTCTTGGATCTACATCGGAACACAAGGAATTCTTCAGGGAACCTACGAGACTTTTGTAGCTTGTGGAGAAAAACATTTTGATGGTGACCTTCGTGGCAGACTTTTAGTTACCGGCGGACTTGGAGGCATGGGTGGTGCACAGCCGTTGGCTGCGACCATGGCAGGAGCTACTTTTTTAGGTGTGGATATTGATCCGGCCCGAATCGAAAAACGCATCAAAACCCGCTACATTGATAAAATGACTCATTCATATGAGGAAGCCATTAAATGGGTTACGGAAGCAAAAGCTAACAAAGAAAATCTTTCCGTTGGATTAGTTGGAGATATCGGAGATGTTCTTGAACGATTGATAGAAGATGGAATAACACCCGATATTTTAACGGATCAAACTTCTGCACATGATCCGATCAATGGATATGTGCCTCATGGAATTTCTTTGAAAGAAGCACAGGATCTAAGAAAATCTGATCCAAAATCTTACGAAAAGAAATCAATTGAAAGTATGGCCCGGCATGTTCGTCATATGCTGACTTTACAAGATCGTGGAGCCATCACTTTTGATTACGGAAACAATCTTAGAGCGTATGCTCAAAAAGGCGGAGTAGAAAATGCGTTCGATTTTCCGGGATTTGTACCGGCTTATATCCGACCGCTTTTTTGTGAAGGAAAAGGGCCGTTCAGATGGGCTGCTCTTTCCGGAGACCCGGAAGATATTTATGTCACCGATCAGGCTTTAAAAGAAGCTTTTCCTGAAAATCACAATCTGATAAAATGGCTGGATGAAGCTAAAGAAAAAGTAGCTTTCCAGGGATTGCCTTGCAGAATTTGCTGGTTGGGAATGGGTGAACGCGAAAAAGCAGGCTTGATCTTCAACGATCTGGTAAGAACAGGAAAGGTAAAAGCACCGATCGTAATAGGTCGTGATCATTTGGATTGCGGATCGGTTGCATCCCCAAACAGAGAAACGGAAGGAATGAAAGACGGTACCGATGCGGTAAGCGATTGGCCACTTTTAAATCTGATGAGCAACGCTACCGGCGGAGCAACCTGGATCAGTTTCCATCACGGCGGCGGCGTTGGAATGGGATACAGCCAACATGCCGGAATGGTAGTTCTTGCAGATGGAACCGATCGCGCCGAGGCATGTATTCGTCGCGTGTTGTATAATGACCCTGCAATGGGAATATTCCGTCATCACGATGCCGGTTACGAAAAAGCAACGGAAGTTGGGAATGAACATCAAATGATAATATAGACCCCTTCTGTCTTCCCCTTATTAAGGGGAAGGACTCGTTGTTTAAATTAAGATATATTTAGAAAGTTCTCCTCCTTATGAAGGAGGAGACAGAGGAGGTCAAAAACATGAGTATCAAAAATCCAAGAAATAGCTTAGAACAAAGAAGAACTCTTCGGCGATCGATGACTGATGCAGAGACTTTGTTTTGGGAAAGAGTTAGAAATAAGCAGATTCTGGATACACGATTCAAAAGGCAATATGGAATAGACCCTTATATCTTAGACTTTTATGTTCCAAAAGCGAATCTTTGTATTGAAATAGACGGTGGTATTCATAATCTGGAGGAAGTAAAGAGAAAAGACTTAAACAGAGATGCTTTTCTTGAAAGAAATGGTATACATGTCTTAAGGTTTAAAAACAGTGAAATTGAAAATGATATAGATAGAGTTGTAAAATCAGTTAAATTAAAAATCCAAACATCACTCTAAATTAATGAACTCAAAAACTCTATACGGTCCTTTTAAACAGCTTTTAACCATGAACGGGTTACCGTTAAAAGGTCCGTTGAAGGACGAACAATTGGAGATTATAACGAATGCGGGAATTGTTATTCAGGATGGAAAAATTCTGGACTTGGGAAGCTATTCTGATCTCGAAAATATTCATCCTGATTCGGAAAAAAAGTTAAATAATAGTTCAGATCTAGTTGCCCTTCCTTCATTTATTGATTGCCATACTCATATTTGCTGGGGTGGAAATCGTGTAAATGATTATTCAATGCGTGTTGCAGGAAAATCGTATTTAGAAATTGCAGCTTCCGGCGGAGGAATCTCTGATACCGTTACTGAAACCCGAAAAGCATCTAAAGATAAACTAGTTGAGTTAATTCTTGATAGAGCCAAACAACATTTAAAAAGAGGAATCACAACCATTGAAGTGAAATCCGGTTATGGTTTAAATCTGGATGACGAGTTGAAAATACTTCGGGCGATCAAGAAAGCGAATGAGAAAACTTCAGTTGCATTGATTCCAACATTTTTGGGGGCTCATATCAAGCCCAAAGATTTTGATGGAAGTCATGCTGAATATCTGGATTATTTGCTTGATGAAGTTGTTCCGATTATCGCAGAAGAAAAGCTAGCTGCACGTGCTGATATCTTTGTTGAAGAGGGAGCGTTCGATATTGATGTAGCTCGTATCTACGCAAAGAATTTAAAGCTAAAAGGCTTTGATATAACCATGCATGTGGATCAGTTTCATCCGGGCGGATCGAAACTGGCCATTGAAGAAGGGTGTGTTTCAGCGGATCATTTAGAGTTTACTAATGATGAATCCTGTGAACTATTTGGCCGATCCGAAACGGTTGCCGTTGCTCTTCCCGGGGCTTCATTGGGTTTAGGAATGCAATTCACTCCATGCCGAAAATTATTGGATACTAACGCATGTGTAGCTATTGCCACCGACTGGAATCCCGGTTCTGCTCCAATGGGAGATCTGATCACTCAAGCTTCGATTTTGGGTGCATCTGAAAAACTGACGATTGCAGAGACATTAGCAGGGATTACTTTCCGCGCTGCCCGGGCATTAAGAATTGAAGGCGGGATTCTAAGAAAGGGAGATGAAGCCAATTTCACCGTTTTTGAAACCGATGACTTTAGAAATATCTTTTATCAGCAAGGACAACTTAAGCCAAGCGCTACTATAATCAGTGGAGATTCTTTTGAATTTTAGCTCAAAATTATATCGCCCAACAGAACCCGAAATCTGGGGTGGCCGCATTGATTCCAGATCTGACTTTGATCAATTCAGATATCACCAAGCTGTACATTGTATAGATTTGAAAGATATAAGCACAGGAAATCAAACCGTTCTTTTGGGGTTCGCTTCTGATATTGGCGTCCAGAGAAACGGTGGAAGAGTTGGAGCTGCTCAAGGACCAAGTCATTTCAGAAATTCTATCGGCTCACTTTGTTGGCGCGGAAATGAGGGTGGATTTATTGATGGTGGCAATATCATCCCGGAAAATGAAGACCTCGAAACTGCTCATCAGGAATTAGGGAAAGCCGTTCATCATATTTTAGAATCAGATAACAATCCTTTTGTTATTGGGGGTGGACACGAAACCGCATTCGGGCATTTTTTGGGAATCTCTTCATTTCTAAAACAGAAAAATCCAAAAGCTAAACTCGGCATTTTAAATATTGATGCTCATTTCGATTTAAGACCACATAACGGAATTCCTCATTCAGGCTCTCCTTTCCTTCAGGCTCATGAACATGCAGAAAAGATCGGTCTTGATCTGAAATATTTTGTGTATGGAATCAATCAGGATAACAACACAAGATCTCTGTTCAATAAAGCTGATGAACTTGATACAAAGTTCTGTTTGAATACTGAGATCTTTAATGATGAGAAGAAAAGTTTAGAAAAAGTTCAGAAATTTATTGACGATCGGGATTTTATCTACCTGACCATCTGCCTCGATGTGTTTGAAGCACCAATAGCTCCCGGAGTCAGTGCTCCGGCCTGGAATGGGTTGAAGTTGAATCATGCTTTAAATCTTATTCAGGTTATGAAAGAGTCCGGAAAAATGATCTCGTCTGATATTTGTGAACTAAACCCTGAATATGATTTTAATAGTCAAACTGCAAAAACAGCGGGAAGTTTGTTTAGTGCTGTAATTATCTAGCTATATTCCTTTTGTTATTTCGACCAGCGGGAGAAATCTAAGAGTCTAATTTTAAAGCAAATCTTTAGATATCTCACTTCGTTCGATATGACAGAGGTCATTATAATTTGGGGTCAGCCAATAATTAAATGTGCTTTTGCTCTCGTTCCGAACGTCTCGTTCGGAATGCGGACTTGAGGCTCTGCCTCAATGAAAGCAGAGCTTTCAAGCTTAGTTCCGCAGCGGAGCTACGGAACCAGCAGAAAATGTGCTTTATTTTGTCAATTTATCCGGGAGTTTCTCTTCCAAAACCTCGACCGGCACTTCCAGCTCTTGTACTCTTGGAAAAGCTTTTTCTTTCTTTTTTGATGATCGTAAAGCAACTACATTTCCAACCAAGATCATTACAGCTCCGCTTAAGCTGATTGTTGTCCATGTATAATCTTCCAGAAAAGTAGAAATGGTAAGCGCTATGACCGGCGCAATTAAGGAAACATAAGCAGCTTTACTGGCTCCGATATTTCCGATCAATGTCATGAAAGCACCAAATGCGATTATTGAACCAAATATTGCCAGATATAACAGTGACAGCACATAGCTTTGTGACACTTCAAACCTGATCTCTTTTCCCAAAATAACGGCGATTACAAACATAGCGATCGCACCGTAAACCATTCCAAAAGCATTGGATTGAATGACCGGAATTCCTGCTTTTTGATTTCTCGCTGATGTAATATTTCCCAGTGAAGCCAGATACGTACCTCCTACTGCGAAGCATAGTCCTATGATCTTCCCATCAGTAAATGAAAAGTGAGAAAGATCTTCCCAGAATACCATTCCCGTTCCAACTAGTCCCAAAAATCCACCGATAATCACTTTGTTTTCGAAAGGAGTTTTCAGAAAAATTCGTCCATTCAGGATATTCAGGAATACCAATAGAGAAAAGATCAATCCTACTAAGCCGCTGGTTAAGTAAAGCTCAGAGGTGTAAACCAGCCAGTAATTAAATCCGAAAATGAGAAGTCCCTGAAGTAAAATGAATTGATGTTCTTTTCTGGTGAAGTTCATCTTCATTTTCCAAAGAGAACAAACGATCAGCATCAATACACCTGCAATACCAAAGCGATAGGAAACAGACAGCATCGCATCCACATTCCCTACCTGAAATTTGATCACATACCAGGTTGATCCCCAGATGAGGACAGGTGTTATAAACAGGAGAGCATTTTTCATTTCCTGATTATACGATTTTTCTCCTAAAAGACTTCTACATCAAAAATATTTTCTGAATGGGCTGCTTCAAAATTTACCAATCCTCCAAAAAGATCTAGCACCTTTTCTCTGTTTAGAAATGAGTCCTCATCAAAATTTAGAAAATGAGAATATGATGAGTAAGGATAATCTTTAAATGATTTTGTGAACTTATGGTGAACAGGATTTTGATGAATATAAACTATCAGTTTCATAAAGTATTCATCAGAGTCTACTTCTTTACGTTTGAAAGGCCTTTGAAATAAGGACCCTGTTCTGTTACGCTCTTTGTTGATCGATTGTGTATAGGAATTGAAAAAGTTGCTGAGATGTCGGGATGGAGACCTCAACACTTTCGATCTAAGATTTGAATCAGCAAAAAGCCTCGTTTGCTCTGCGATACTTCTTACGCTTACAAGAAAATGGAAGTGATTGCTCATCAAACAATAACTATATGTATCAAATACATGGAAGCAATGATGGTTAAATTTGCTTAGAAAATATTCATAGTTATCCGAAGAATAGAACAATCGTTCTTTATTGTTTCCTCTGTTGTAAATGTGATAGTATTTATTTGGTTGGAGCTTTATCATCTTTTGTTTCTTATTTAACTCTGACAGGGTTTTGAACCCTGTCAGAGTTAAATAAACTAAAATTTGAAAATAATAACTTTGGAAAAGTTATTTCACCCAACACAATCAACACATCTGGTTACATGCGGCATATATTCTAACCTACCGAAAGGAATTTCCCCTCCGCATTTTTGGCAATTCCCAAAGTTTTTATCACCTGATCTTTCTAACGCCTTTTCTAATCTTTGAAGGATCTTTTTCTTCTCTCTTAGAGAAGATTCATTAATGGTTTTATTATTGATAGCATCCATTCTGGAAATTCTGCCAATCGAAGCATCCAAAGGAATGGGTTTGATCAACTCCTGAAGTTCTTCAATATCAATTTTTATAGATTCAATTCTGTCTTCAATTACCTTGAGTAATTTTGATTTCTCTTCAGAGTTCATCTGCAATACATCTATTTATTATATTCCTTCATGATACTAAAACTAAATAACACAAAATTTGATCAGATGGATATCTTAAAAAGATCTTTATGGTTTACAGCTTCAATTATTCTGCTTTTCTCTACTGATGTATTATTCGCTCAGTCGGGATTAACACCTACTCAGTTGGCTAAAATTGAATCTGTTGGCAACGTTTATATTTCTGAAGATGGACAATTCGCGGCATACACATTATCAGTCCCGGCTGATCCTTTCAAAGAAAATATTGCCGAAAGTACTCATTTATATCTGTTGGATATCGCCACAAAAAAATCGATTCCATTGATCACCGATAAAAATGTAAGAGGAATTTCTTTCAGGCCGGTTAAGAACACACTCACTTATTTGGTAAATGGAGACCTGATTGAATACTCAGTCGAAGAAAAATCATTTATGAGAATATTTGACTTCGAACAATCCATTTCTGGATATGAATGGGCTTCTGATGGAGATCATATTGTGTTCAGAGCATCGGAACCCAGACCGGAAAAAACATCTCCCCTTCCTTATGCTCCAGAAATCTATGAAGAAAACCTCAGTAATACTTGGGCTTATGTTCAAAATGTAGCTAAAGAGGGACACACACCTCATCGAATTCCGGTACAGGGAAATGTATATTCTGCTTTCTGGAGCCCTGACCGATCCAAAATTGCAATGGCTGTAGCGCCTTCTTCTTTGGTAGATGATTCATTCATGGAACAAAAGATTCTTGTCGTTGATCACCATTCCAAGGAAATATTAGCTGAAGTTGATCACACCGGAAAACTGGGGTCGTATGTATGGAGTCCTGATGGCAGCAAATTAGCATTAGTTGCTGCAGCAACCATCAACGATCCGATTGCCGGAAGAATTAAAATTGCTGATACTGAAACAGGAGCAACGACTCTTCTTCAAAAAGAGTACCCGGGAATGTTTCATCAACTGATCTGGAAGGATAACAATGAACTGTATTTCCTTTCAAGTAAAGGTGTTCAATCTGAGTTTGGTACTGTAAATGTTGAAACCGGAAAAATGGATGTTATCAATAATTCAGAAGATGTTATCATCAACGCATTTTCGATGGCCAGAAATGGAACTACTTTGCTGGATGCAGAAACTTCCTCTCATCCTGATGAAGTGTACCTGATGAGCAAAAATATGACAAGTACTTCACGAGTAACCAACAGCAACCCTTGGTTAGATGAAGTTGAACTTGGACAACAAAAAGTAGTTACCTACACCACCAAAGATGGCACGGAAATTCAAGGTCTTTTGATGTATCCGGTTGGATATGAAGAAGGAACTCGTTACCCGCTGATCAATGTAATTCATGGCGGACCGGAATCTCATTACGACAACGGTTGGTTGACCACTTATTCAATGGCCGGACAAGTGGCTACCGCTCAGGGATTTGCAGTTTTTTATCCGAATTACAGAGGAAGTACCGGCCGTGGGTTGGAGTTTGCAATGAGTAGTCAGGGCGATCTAGCCGGAGCCGAGTTCGACGATATTGTAGAAGGCGTTGATCATTTAATTGAATCCGGATTAGTAGATAGCGACAAAGTAGGTGTTACCGGAGGTTCTTACGGTGGATATGCTACTGCATGGATGAGTACCAAATACAGTGATCGTTTTGCCGCGGGAGTAATGTCGGTTGGAATCAGCAATAATATTTCCAAATGGGGAACCAGTGATATTCCTGAAGAACTGTATCACGTTCATGCCCGCAAAAGAATCTGGGATGACTATCAGGGATATTTAGAGCGCAGTCCGATCTTTCATGTTGATAATGCCAAAACTCCACTTTTGATCATGCATGGAAAAGAAGACACCCGCGTTGATCCCGGTCAGTCTTATGAACTGTACAGACATATAAAAACCAGAACTTCAACTCCTGTTCGATTGGTTCTCTATCCCGGTGAAGGACACGGAAACCGTAAAGCGACAGCTCGTTTCGATTTCAATTTAAGAATGATGCGATGGTTCAACCAATATCTGAAAGGCGAAAAAGAACGACCTGATACTGAGTTGGATATTGAAACTACGAATATTGAGAATTGATGGGAGTCTATCCTTAAAATGGTTTTTGAATCACGGATTAGTTGGATTAAAAGATGGCACGGATTTTATGCAGATATTAAAAATCCGTGTTAATCCAAAAATCTGTTTAATCCGTGATTCAAACCTATTTACTAATTTCCTCCCCAACCCTCGCTCTGATGTTCTGCATTGGAGCGTTTTGTATTTCCGGGCTTTGTTAGCCAACTAACCATTTTCATTTTTAATGGTTTAAACAAGCAAGTCATCCATTTTTTTAGTTTATTTACATGATTTAAATTTTGGGTGGGGTATATGGATTTTCGCAATCTTATTGCTGAGCTGAAACGACGGAATGTTTTTCGCGTCGCCACTGCTTACGCCATAGCGGGATGGCTAATAATTCAAATCTGCGCTACAACTTTTCCTTTTCTCAAATTGCCTGAATGGTTAATAACTGCGGTAATCGTTTTTGTATTGATAGGCTTTCCTCTCTCATTAATATTTGCATGGGCGTTTGAATTAACCCCGGAAGGATTTAAAAAATCCAAAGAAGTAGAGATTACCGAATCTGTAACCAGCAGAACAGGAAAAAAATTAAACGGTATTATCATCACAGTGCTATCTATGGCGGTGATCTTTCTTTTGGTGGAACGCGTGTTTTTTGCCGAAGCCGCTTTTATCCAAAACCAATCAGAAATTGAATTTGAAACAGCCTCCATTGCCGTGCTTCCTTTTGTAGACATGTCCGCAGATCAAGATCAGGAATATTTCTCGGATGGGCTTTCCGAAGAACTACTCAACGCCCTTGCCAAAGTTGAAGATATGAAAGTAGCTGGGCGGACTTCTTCTTTTAAATTTAAAGGGCAAAACGAAAACCTGAAGCTCATTGGTGATGAATTAAATGTTCAGCATATTCTGGAAGGCAGTGTTCGAAAATCAGGAAACCGAATTCGAATTACGGCTCAGCTTATAAAAGCGGACGATGGATTCCATCTCTGGAGTGAAACTTTTGACAGAGAGCTTACAACTACCAATATTTTTGATATTCAGGAAGAGATATCCCGAACGGTGCTAAAAGAACTGAAAGTACGATTGCTCGATGAAGATGAAGCTGAATTAGATAACGTTCCCACTCAGGACATCGAGGCATATCAAGCTTATTTGAGAGCCAATTCCTTTATAGCAGAAAGAAATATCGATAAGATCAATTTGGCAATCGACCTATATAAGAACGCACTCAGTTTAGATCCCACCTTTTCTGAAGCTTATGCCAGATTAGCTATCGCATATAATCTGCAGGGATATTACGGAAATGTTCCGTTTGATCAAGTTCAGGAACAGGTAAAAGAGAATGCTGAAAAAGCTCTTTCTATCAACAGTAAAGAAGCCAATGCTTATGCAGCCTTGGGTCTGTATCATGCAAATACTTTTGAAACAGATAAAGCAATAGAAAAATATGAACAAAGCATTAAATTAAATCCTAACAATCCTGATGTCTATAACTGGCTATCAATCGCATACCAAGAAAAAGGAAACTTAAAAGAAAGCAACGAAGCTTTTAAAAAGATGTATGCTGTTGATCCTCTGTCTCCGCTATCAATATATAACAGGGCCAGTGTTCATTTCTATGAAGGAGAATATGATGATGCATTAGCTTTATTCCAGAAGAATATAGACGACAACCCTGAATTTGCACTAACATATGCCGGTTTAAGCTCCTTAAAAGCACTCCCTCCTTATGGACAACTGGACGAGTCCTTTAAGTATTCTACAACTGCAAGAGCGTATGGTAGAGATTCAAGGGCTTTAGGCATCCTCTTATTAAGGGCATTAGATCTTCAGTTAGAGGATTTGGCTGATCATTATTTTACTCAGTTGAAAAATCAATACAGGAGCAGCTATGAGTATATAAGTTATATACCCTATTACTCTATTTTCAAAAAAGATTATAGCTATCTCCAGGAAGATATGTTCGAGTATATTGATGAAAATGATCTAACGATTCCTTCATTCTCTTTCTATATCTCATTATTGCATTATGGAAATAACACAGGTGATTATGATCGTGTTTTAAGTGAATTCAGAAAATTTGAACCCGGTTTTTTTGAAGAAGAAATCCCTGCACTTGAAATCCGAAACCTTTCCCAAGCGCGATTACTCGCTGACATATATAAGGACATGGGAAATAATGAAAGGGCTACACAATTATACAACGCGCATTGCAGAGCGGTTGAAGCTAATAAAGATGAGCTTGACCTTGGTGAGGATGGTGAAGCATACCTTGTCGAAAAGTACATCTGTTTGATCAACCAGAAAAAGTACGAAGAAGCCCTACCCTATTTTGAACGGGTGTTTTTAGAACTCAATCGCAAGCTAGCTGCGTGGTATTTATTTGAAAACTTACCTTCTGAGGTTTATGAAATAGATGGCTATCAAAAAGTGATCGATGAAGTACATTCCGAACTCGATCAGCAAAGGAGCAATGTAGTTGAGTTTTTGAAAGCTGAGGGTGACTGGAAAGAAGAATGGGAAGAGAATTAAAAATGAAGAATGTAAAATTAAAGATTATCCCCTCTTCCAATCTGTCACTTCGAACGGATGTGAGAAGTCTAACGGTTTTATGCGGGTTTAGTGATTCTTTAGATGTCTCACATCCGTTCGACATGACGATACAAGAATTTTTAATTCGCGAAGCATTATGAACATCTCAAATTTCATAGAAGAACTAAAAAGGCGTAATGTCTTTAAAGTTGCGACTGCGTATGCTATTGCAGGTTGGTTGATTATTCAGGTTGTGTCTACCGTATCTCCACAACTTGGTTTCCCTGACTGGGTAGCACCCTTTTTTACCGTTTTGGTTTTAGTTGGTTTTCCTCTGGCCCTGATCTTTGCCTGGGCATTTGAATTAACGCCTGAAGGACTAAAAAAATCTCAGGAAGTGGATATCACTGAATCCGTAACCAACCGTACCGGTAAAAAACTTAATGGGATAATAATCACCGTTCTTTCGATGGCCGTAGTATTTTTATTGGTTGAGCGGGTCTTTTTTGCTGAAGCATCTTTTATAGAAAACCAATCAGAACTTGCTGATTTTCAAACTGCTTCCATTGCTGTGCTCCCTTTTGTGAATATGAGCGGTGATAAAAACAACGAATATTTCTCTGATGGTCTTTCTGAGGAACTGCTCAATGCTCTTGCTAAAGTAAAAGAAATGAAAGTAGCCGGACGTACTTCTTCATTTAAATTCAAAGGAAAAAACGAAGATTTAAAAATCGTTGGGGACCAACTTGGGGTTGGTCATATTCTGGAAGGTAGCGTCAGAAAAGCTGGAGGCAGAGTTCGCATTACTGCTCAACTGATAAAAGTGGATGATGGGTTTCATATGTGGTCAGAGACTTTTGACCGGGAACTTACAGCAACAAACATTTTTGAGATACAGGAAGAAATTTCGCGCACGGTATTAAGTGAATTGAAAGTACACCTGTTACCTGAAGATGAATCTGATCTGGAAAACATTCCAACATCTGATATTGAGGGATATTCTATGTATCTGAAAGCAAACCAGCTTGTGGTAAACCGGGATATAGATGAGATCAATGTTGCGATAGATCTCTACAAACAAGCTCTCAGTATTGATCCCTTTTTCGCTGAAGCACACGCACGGTTAGCTATTGCCTATAATTTACAGGGATATTATGGAAACGTCCCCAGAGAACAACAAATTGAGAACATGACACCTCATGTTGACCAAGCTTTCTCAATAGATGAAAACTTAGCTGAAGCTTATGCTGCATTAGGCTTGTTACATGACATGAAAACAGATTTTGAAGAATCAGAAAAAGCCTTTTTAAAAAGCCTGGAGTTAAATCCAAACCTATCAGATGTGTACAATTGGTTAGGAAACCTGTACATGGATGAGCTAAATGATTTCCAGAAAGGAAATGATCAATACAAGAAAATGTATAAGGTGGATCCTTTGTCTCCTTTATCTATCTACAACCGGGCCCAAGCCAGTCAATTTGAAGATAAATATGAAGAAGCACTTTCGTTTCATGAAATGAATAAAAAACACAATCCCGAGTTTGTTCCTACATACTTAGGGTTGGCTTTCCTGAAATCCGACCCACATTATGGGCGCTTGGATGAAGCATTTATGGCTGTACATAAAGCCTACCAACTCGACAATAACTTTACCCGTTCTTTAAATATTATGGCTACGAGGGCTTTGGAACTTGATCTGGAACCTGTTGCCCGACATTACATGGAGATATTGAAAAGAAACTATCCTGAAAGTTTAGATTACTTAAACCGTGCAGGATTATTTGCTTCTTATACATTTGATTACTCGTATGTAGAGGATGCTCTGTTACCATACATTGAAGATTCTGATCTTATACCGGGTTCTTCAGGATTTTACTGGACAATGACTGATTATGCTATTTATAAAGATGATCCTGAATTTGCACTACAGTGGTTCGCTAAATTTGATTCTACTTTATTGACCCCAAAAGACCTGACAATTAGTATGCAAAATCTATGGCATACATTGCCTCTTCGTGAACTTTACAAATTCACAGATGAAAAAGAAAAAGCAGACTTATTATTAGACAAGTTCTGTGCTTTTAGCACATCAAATGTGGATCTCTATCCACAAAAAGAAGAAGATAATTGGTATTTATTCGATCAAGCAACCTGTCTTTTGGAAAGAGAGCAAATTGACGCCGTCATTCCGATCATGACAAAACTTTATCTGGAAAGAAATAATCGTGGAAATGAATACAGGTCACTTAAAAAAGACAAAAAATTCCAACTTGCAATGGAGCACCCTGAGTTCAAGAAAATCATGGACGTTGTATTTGCTGATCTGAGAGATCAAAAAGAAAATCTTATTGCCTACCTGAAAGCTGAAGGTGACTGGAAAAAAGAATGGGATGAAGGAAATTAAAAATGAAGAATGTAAAATTAAAGATTATCCCCTCTTCCCTTCCGTCAAATCGAACGGATGTGATAAGTCTAAAAAATTTATATCAGTTTAGTAATTCAGTAGATGTCTCACATCCGTACAACATGACAAAGCTCGAATTTTCAATTCGCAAAGCGACATGAACATCTCGAATTTCATACAAGAACTAAGACGGCGTAATGTCTTTAAAGTAGCTACTGCTTACGCTATTGCCGGTTGGTTGATCATTCAGGTATTTGATACAATTGCACCGCAACTCGGATTCCCGGATTGGGTTGCTCCTCTTGTAACTACGTTGGTACTTATTGGCTTCCCGTTAGCGCTTATTTTTGCATGGGCTTTTGAACTCACCCCTGAAGGAATAGGGAAATCAAAAGACATTGAAATAACAGAGTCAGTAACCGAATCAACCGGAAAGAAATTGAATAGACTCATCATAGGTGCTCTATCTTTTGGATTAGTATTTCTTTTAGTTGAACGGATCTTTTTTGCACAATCTACCATTTTTGATTCGGATGTATCTAAGATTGAAAATGCATCCATTGCCGTTCTCCCTTTCGTTAATATGAGTGCAGATCAATCCAACGAATATTTCTCAGATGGACTTTCAGAAGAGTTATTAAATGGACTCGCAAACATTGAAGGAATGCAGGTTGCGGGACGTACTTCTTCATTTAGTTTTAAAAATAAAAATGAGGATTTGAGGGTCATTGCTGAACAACTCGGAGTAAAGCACATTCTTGAAGGCAGTGTTCGTAAAGATGGTGATCAGATTAGAATAACTGCTCAGCTTGTTCAGGCTGATAACGGTTTCCATCTTTGGAGTGAAACCTATGACCGGGAACTGGAGGGCATTTTCGCTATACAGGAAGAAATTTCCCGTAAAGTTGTTCAAGAACTAAAAGTACGCCTACTACCTGTTGATGAAGAAGAAATCGCAAAGCGTCCAACAGATGATATTGAAGCTTATAACACTTTCCTTAAAGCAACGCAATTAGAAGTAAGTCGTAGCCCGGAAGATCTGGAAACAGCTATCACACTTTATGAACAAGCAATCGAAATTGATCCAACATTTACAGAAGCCTACGCTCGTTTAGCAATTGCTTATGGCTTGTTAAACCAATATGGAAACTTGTCATTTGCTGAGATGCTTGAAAAAATGGATACCAATATTAACAAAGCATTATTGATCAACCCAAACCTTGGAATTGTATATCGGGCGCTTGGTTTTTATCAGAACCAGCGACTTGAAGAAAATGCGCTAATAGCCGCTGAAAATGCATATCGAAAAGCAATTGAATTAACCCCAAACGATGCGTATGCCTATAACAGTTTATATATAGCTATAAAGAGCCGAAGTGAAGAAGAAGCTTATAGATATTTAGAAAAAGCGTATCAATTAGACCCTTTAAGCAATCCGATCGCAGTAAATTACGCTTCACTTTTTCTGGTAAGAAAAGAATATGAAAAGGGAATTGAATTGCTGGACAAAGTAATTGCCAGAGCCCCTGACTATACCTCTGCTCACCGCGCAAAAATCTCTACATTGGCATTAATTCCTAATGGAGATTTAGATAAAGCTTTTATAGCCGCACATAAGGCTTTAAAAGAAAACCCTGAATCTCTGGAAATATTAAGTTTAATCGTTGGTCTCTCTTCTGACCTAGATCTGATTCCGGTAAGAAAATACTATTCAGATAAAATGTTAGAGCTTTATCCCAGCAACTTTGAAGCTATAGGTGGTATGTTAGAAACCCAAACATTGATGGGGCAAAGCGAACTGGCTCTTAGTACAATGGATGCTATGAAAACTCAATTTGGTCCTCAGGTTGAAAAATTTATTACTTCTTCTTATTCCAGCAATCTATTCATACTTGGGAGAAACGAAGAGATTTTAGAAATGATAGATAAACATTGGCCTGAGATTGCTAACAAAACATATGACTTTGATTCTTACAACAACGATTTGTTAAAAAGAGATGCATTAGACCTGGTATTTCTTTATGCAACCGTGTTAATTGATGAAGGCAAAGAAAAAGAAGCTCAATTCTTTATTAATAGTATTTGTGAAGACTATAGCGCCAAAAATCAGGGCAAAGAAACCACTGATTCCGATTTAGATCCTAACGATTTATGGATGTCAATGAATTGTAGCCTCATCAAAGGAAATGTAAAGGAAGGAATGGATCAACTAAAAGAATATTACTTCGAGCGAAAGGGAAAGCGAGCATATCCTTTTGCTTTTCTTAGCGATGTATTTCTGCTTTATAAAGACCATCCCGAAATGATAAAAACCAAAGAACTCATTTTAGATGACATTCATAAAATGCGAAACGAAGTGATTATCTACCTCAAAGAAGAAGGCGACTGGAAAAAAGAATGGGAAGAGAATTAAAAATGAAAGATTTAGAATTAAAAATTACTTCCCATTCCATTCTGTCACTTCGAACGAATGTGAGAAGTCTAGAGGTTTTATACCGGTTTAGGTATTCTTTAGATGTCTCACATCTGTTCGACATGACAATACAAAAATTTTTAATCCGCGAAGCGTTATGAACATTTCGAACTTTATAGAAGAACTAAAACGTCGGAACGTCTTTAAAGTAGCCGTAGCTTATGCTATTGCCGGATGGTTGATCATTCAGATCGTTACTGTAATTGAAGCACCTCTTAACATCCCTGATTGGTTTGATACCGTCGTAATTGTATTTGTTGGAATAGGATTCCCACTCACACTTATTTTTGCATGGGCATTTGAATTAACACCGGAAGGAATCAAAAAATCCAGAGAAGTCGAGATTACAGAATCCGTTACTGACCGAACCGGAAAAAAACTGAATGGCGTTATTATTTCAGTGTTATCCATTGCTTTATTTTTTGTAGTTATCGAAAGAGTTTTCTTTGCCAAAGCTTCCATTTTAGAAGATGCAGGTGCTGTAGCTAAAATTGAAACAGCATCTATTGCAGTACTTCCATTTGTAAATATGAGTAGTGATAAAGAAAATGAGTATTTCTCTGACGGACTCTCAGAGGAATTACTCAATGCTCTCGCCAAAGTAGAAGATATGCAGGTAGCAGGACGAACTTCTTCTTTCAAATTCAAAGGACAGAATGAAAATCTGACTGAAATCGGGAGTGAACTTGGAGTTGCAAATATTCTGGAAGGCAGCGTTCGCAAGTCAGGAACCCGACTTCGAATTACAGCTCAGTTGATCCGTGTTTCTGACGGCTTCCATATGTGGAGCGAAACCTACGATCGTGAATTTACGGTCGACAATATTTTTGATATACAGGAAGAGATCTCACTGCATGTAATGGAAGAATTAAAAGTACGCTTACTTCCTGAAGATGAAGCTCAGTTAGCCAGTCGTCCAACCATGGACATTGAAGCGTACAACGCCTTTCTGGAGGCTACTCAGCGGGAAATCACCTACCAACCGGATGATCTTGAATATGCAATTCAAAAATATAAAGAAGCGATTCGACTCGACCCCACATTTGCGGAAGCTTATGCTCGTTTAGCTCTTGCATACAATAACCTTCATCAGAATGGAAACATAAGTGCAGACGAGACCAAAGTTCTAATGAGAGAGAATGCAGAAATGGCAATCTCGTTAGACAAAGATCTTGGGAAAGCTCATCAGGCACTGGCAGATTATTATGGTTTTGAATTTCAGTTCGAAAAAAGCGAAGAAACACTCAAAAAAGCTGTTGAACTTGCCCCCAATGATGCTTCTATACGAATGGATTACAGAAGTGCTCTGGGTAGAAATAACAAAGTTCAAGAATCCAGAACTCAATTATTTAAAGCTTATGAATTAGATCCGTTAAGTCCAGATATCTCCAATTCCTATGCGCGTCATCTGGTAGATGTAGAAAACAGGTATGATGAGGCAATGGATATCATTGATCGGAATATAAAACGAACTCCTGATTATAATGGCTCTTATTATGCCAAAGCATGGTTACTGCGTGATGTTCCCTACGGAGAACTCGATAATGCTTTTACCTTTGCTTTTGAAGGACATCTGCAAAACCCGGATGACATGGACTTTATGTGGATGGTCTCTGATATCGCTCGTGACCTGAACATGCTAAATATGGCTGAATATTTTGGGGAGAAAATTTCGGAAAAATATCCTGAGAATCATGCAGGTCCTCGTAACCTTTTGAAAACCAGTCAGACCAGAGGTGACTTTGAGACCACTAAAAGAATTGTAGATGATCTCATCGAAACCTATGGAGAACGAACAGTGGAATTCTTTGTAATAGATCTGTTGGCTTATCATTATGAGAGAGAAGAATATCAGGAAGGCTTAGATTTATTGAAAATGAGATTTTCTGATTTTTTGGATGAACCTGGGAAAGAAATAGTTAATGAGGACCAACAAACTGCTTCGATCTTTTATCTCACATTAGCTGATAAAGCCGGGAAAACGGAAGAAGTTGATATGATCGCTGATCGTATATGTGAATATAAAGATAAAAGATTGGCTGAAATGGAAGAGAGTGGGCACACAGAAATCTACAATGAATTAGATGTTAAACTATGGTGCCAGATCGCAACAGAGCAATATGACGAAGCTGTTGCTGCGATGGAAAAATTCTATTTCGAATTAAACTCCAAAGCAAATTATCCATTAATTATTACATCTGAGATTCCTTTTTTCAGGATAAAAGAGTCACAAAATTTTGAAGCGTTTGAAAAGAAGATTTATGCTGATCTTGGGATAATGCGTGAAAATGTAGTCCAATTCTTAAAAGAAAAAGGTGAATGGCAGGAAGAATGGGCTGAAGAGAATTGATCATTTAAGATTCAATTTCTAAAGGATTTACTTGTTATAAAACTATTATCTGAATGAGTACAAAATTAAGTCCAGCAAAAAAAAAGCTGTTCTCCTGGCTTTTCATTTTAACAGGCTTATTTTTTATTCTGATTGGCATAGGAATTATTCCTGTTGATGATTCCACATTAAATGCCCCAAAATGGGTGGTTGGCTTATGTGGATTTGTATTTTCATTAGCCGGAGTAATGATACTTATTGGAGAAAAGTCACCAATTAATCATCTGTTATCCGGCTTACTGGTTTTGAGCTTTGGTTGCATCGGTGGCTGGATCGCATTTTATGGTGAAACAGCTCACTTCTCAGGTGGAACTCCTTTTCTTAGTAATGCACAAAATGTTTGGATTGCCCGGACCTTATTTGGAAGTGGTTCTCTTTTGTGTTTCGCTGTCGCATTCTACACAATAAAGCAATATCTCAAAAAAAATAGCTCAGAGAATAGCCTTAAAAAATGAGAAAGCGATCATTGCCGCAACGGTAACTTTGATAGCGGTTCCGGTCAAAAACCCTATAAAAGATCCCCAAGCTGATTTAAGTGCTGTTTTAACATCTTGCTTATAGATCATTTCTCCCACAAAAGCTCCAATCAGTGTTCCCAGAAAAAATCCTAATGGAGGAAAGAATAACATCCCTAAGATCATTCCAATCGTACTTCCTGTAACTCCATAGACCGTCCCCCCAAATTTCTTGGTGGTGTAAGCAGGAAGTGCGTTCTCAAGTATTAATATAGTCAAAACAACAATTGCCCATGCTACTAAGAAGAATGTACTGAACTGGGCGATTCCGCTAAAGTGAAGTACTAAAAGTGCCGCGTAACTGAAAGGAAGTCCCGGCAGCACAGGAAGAAAAGCTCCTGCTAAACCCATCAGGATTAACACCACACCAAGACCAATAAATAATATTTCCATGAGTTATCAGATTTATGAACTGGAATGTACACGTTATTTATTGTTCTTTGTTGCAGATGTCTGAACAATCGGTTCTTGCACCATTGTAACTCTTTAGGTATCATCATCGGTCTTTTTTATACAAAACTTTAAATAAAGAATTTATGGCAAATGTAGCAGAACAAAATCAGGAAATGATGTTCGGGCATCCTAAAGGGCTTTTTTACTTATTCTTCGCTGAGTTGTGGGAACGATTCAGTTTCTATGGAATGAGAGCTCTGTTAACCCTGTATATGGTTAATGAGGTTTTTGAGGCGTTAGCTTCAAGAGATATAGCCGCCGCCGCTGTGTATGCTTCATATGGGTCTTTAGTTTACGCTTCTACTGTTATTGGAGGCAGGGTTTCTGATACCATATTAGGTATGAGGCAATCTATCTTTCTTGGTGGAGTTTTAATGGCTTTAGGACACTTTGTGTTGGCTATTCCCGGTAACATCACCTTCTTTCTGGCACTTGCTTTCATTGTGGTTGGGAATGGCTTCTTTAAACCGAACATATCCACTTTTGTAGGTTCTTTGTATAAGGATGGCGATGCAAAAAAAGATTCCGGTTTCACAATTTTCTACATGGGTATTAATATTGGAGGATTTGTTGCTCCACTTTTATGTGGATGGCTAGGTCGGGAATATGGATGGCATTATGGTTTTGGACTCGCAGGCATAGGGATGCTTACAGGTTTGGCTTTCTTTTGGAGCGGAATTAAAAAAAATGTTTTTGGCGATAATGGATTGCCACCAAGTCAGGAAGTATATGAGAAGAAAGTTTTGGGTATCCCTCAAAAATACTTTGTTCCGATACTAGCTTTTTTATCTGCTCCTGTAATAGCTTATTTATTGTCTGCCTACCAAGATATTGGTGGTGGAAACACCTTTTTGGGTGATCAAAATATTGTGAATGTAATCTTTAAGATTGTTGGCGTTGGAATCCTCTTGTATTTAGGATATATAATGTCTCAATGTACTCCCGATGAAAGAAAAAAACTGATTGTTGCAGTCTTCATCACTCTTTTCATGACAATTTTCTGGGGTTTTCATGAGCTTTCAGGTAGTGTTATTACATTGTTTGCTGCGAGAAACGTAAATCTGGTTTGGATAGATGCTGCACAGACCAACGCTCTAAATTCGATGTGGATCATTATTCTTTCAATTCCGATCTCTCTCTTATGGGGTTATCTAAGTAAGAAAAAGAAGAACCCACCTACTCCTTATAAATTTGCTACAGGTTTAGCATTAGCAGGGATTAGTTTTTATGTACTTGCTTTGAGTGGAAACAGTGCTGATGAATCAGGAATGGTTCCATTTTCATACCTAATGATCATGTACTTCTTACTTTCGGTTGGTGAATTGTTCATGTCACCGGTTGGATTGTCTAAGATCACTGATCTGTCTCCTAAACGAATCGTAGCCTTTATGATGGGAATTTGGTTCTTGTCATCAGCTTATGCCTTCCAGGTTGTAGGTTTTATAGGAAAACAGCTGGCTATCGAAAGTACAGACATCAATGTGGGTGGACTTCAAACATTAAACACATATCTGGGCGGTTTTGATTTGATCGCTAAGTACGCTCTTGGAGCTTCTGTGATCGTGTTTATTTTATCCCCAATACTTAAACGCATGATGGGCAACGTTCATTAATTGAACTTATCTATAAATTTAAAAGGCTTCTTTTTTCATTGAGAGAAGCCTTTTTTGTTTGAATGAACGTCTTGCATCCCTTTGATATTAACGATTTCGCCATTCTTGTAGATGTTATGCAATTCGTTGACAGTTTAGTAGAGATCGTCCTGGAAAAATTCGCCCTTAGTATTTAAGATGGAAAAGAGAGCGTGATCCAGATGCGTCTGCGAAGTAGGAATAATCCTTTCTGGTGAAGAGTGTACTAATTTTCACAGAACAGGATATCAAGACAAAAGTAGATACCCGTATTCTAAGCTAAATGTGTTTACAGGATTCTGCTCTTTGGTTCTATGTACTTTTGTACCGATACTGAGCTTCCTCAGCACAGGCTACAGTACCAAAAACTCCCGACAAGAATTATTGGCGCGAACTCCATTACATCGACTAATCATTACAAAAGGTCTTCCTACGATTGATACATATTCACAAATCAGCCCGAGTGTAATGATTGCTCCTTTGGAGCCGTCGATTTCATTGCGTTCTTGGCTCGCCAATAATTCTAAAGGTCGGTATAGTTGAAAGCTTTTTCGAAAGATCCCGAAACAGATTCGGGATCAAGGGTTAATTTCGAAATAAAAGATCAAAACCTCTTTGCAACACCTAGTGTCAGATAAAGAACATCTCCATCAGAATAAATAAACCCGGCATCAAGTTGGAAAGACGGGTCTAAAAAGTGAACCATACCTGCTTCGATCAAGTCGCTTGAAAAGTTCTCATCAAACGTTACTGCATACCCGAAATAAGCTGCTGTGTTTTCATTCACTGAAAAGCCCGGCGTGAGATTAAAATTGAAAGAACCGTTATTCAGTCCATCAAAAAAATCACCGTATCCAAAATTGGAATTCAAGCCCCATGTGTCGTTGATCGAATAATCCGCTAACAACATGAATCTGGTCAAATAGTATTCATAGTCATCATTAAAAAAAGGAAGGTTTGTGCGACTTAGTAAAGACAGATTCAATTTTTCATCCTGAAAAGAACCCAAACTATATTTAAAAGCTAAGGATTGTACCCCCACTCTTGGTTTATCAACTCCTTCAATGAACAACAACGAGCCTGCATTAAACTGAATTTCTAGATCTTCACTCAATCCCGTTCTTAAAAAGATCTGTCCGATATCAGAAAAGTTACTACTGATAGAGGCTCCGGATTCTAGATAAACGGTCTTTGCCGGAACAGTGAACGTTCCATAACCTGCTCCCGGACGGTCAGCAGAGATATTTTGTGCTAATGCAGACCCTGAAAAAATAAATACTGCGATAACTAAAAGTGTGGCAAGTCGATTATTCATAGTAGATGATTTAAGCTTATATTTGACCTATGAATGATACAAAGAAGAACAATTCAATCATACAGAAATCAGCGATAGCAGCCATTGCCACCCCCGTGGGAGAAGGCGGAATTGCGGTTATTCGCGTTTCCGGAAAAGATGCTATTTCACTAGTAAATAAAGCCTTTCAGGGAAGAGACCTTACTTCTTTAGATTCTCATACCGTTCACTTTGGCAAGATCATCGATAAAAATAAACTACCGGTTGATGAAGTGTTGGTCACTCTGTTCCATTCCCCAAGATCTTACACCGGTGAAGAAACCGTCGAGATATCCTGCCATGGCGGAGTTTTAGTTACTCAGAAAGTTCTGGAAACCATACTTAGCCTGGGAGTGAAAGCAGCTGAAGCCGGAGAATTCACCCAGCGCGCGTTCCTGAATGGAAAATTAGACCTGGATCAGGCCGAAGCTGTTGCTGATATCATTCATGCAAAAAGTATAAAAGCAGTAGACGCTGCTCATCAACAGCTGGAAGGTAAACTGGGAGATTATGTCCGAACCTTTCGTCAACAGATCATTGATGCCACAGCAATGATCGAGCTGGAATTGGATTTTATTGAAGAAGACGTTGAGTTTGCTAATAAGGAACAGCTTCAGAAATTGCTGGAAGACGTGGATGCGGAACTCTCGAATTTACTGGATACCTATGAAACCGGACGTTTGGTAAAAGACGGTGTTAAAACCGTGCTGATCGGGCGCCCTAATGCCGGGAAATCCACGCTATTGAATACCTTAGTTGGCTCAGACCGTGCTATTGTAACAGAAATTGCAGGAACCACCCGTGATACCATTGATGTGGATTGGAACTTCGATGGCTTGTTATTCAAGCTCATAGATACAGCAGGACTTCGGGAAACTGAAGATCTTGTGGAAGCAGAAGGTGTTAAGCGATCACAAAAAGCTTTTGAACAAGCTGATCTGGTTATTTACCTGAAAGATCTGTCTCAAGCTTTTACGGAAGAAGAGAGAAAAGAAATTGCCGCCTTTCAGAAACGAGCGGGCGAAACTCCTTTTATCCTGATCGGCACCAAAGCTGATATTGAAGCGGACCGGGAATGGCGAACCGAATTTGATCTGAAAATATCAGCGGTAGAAGAAGAGAATATTAAAGCTTTAAAAACTCTGCTGAAAAACCGTGCTCTTGAAAATAAACACTATGACGCTTCCAGTTTATTGGTCACTTCTTCCCGTCACCGTGATGCGTTGCAAAAAACCAAGGAGCATATTCAAGCGGCACTTACCGGTTTAGAGAATGGCTTAACGGGCGATTTCCTTTCTATTGACCTGAGAGCTGCTTTAAATGAATTAGGAACAGTTACCGGCGAGATCACCAATGAACACATATTGGATTCCATTTTCTCGCGGTTTTGTATCGGGAAATAATATTACTCCTTTTTTCATTAATGGAATAAGTAACATTCCGGTTTATGCGATAACATTCAAAGATGTTAATTCGATGTATATCTTAAATTGAAATGAGATTTTAACACTTTTAAAACCTTCTTCAGAGTTCCTCTTGTGGCACGATTACTATATTAATTTCTATTTCTTTATCCACCAAGGTTCTGTCTATCCAGCTACCCGTATAACCAACATTCCAATTAAATCTATCGAATTTAATTGTTGATGAAATCGCTTTGATTTCGGAGCCTTGGGTAGTAATCTCAAGTACCACACTTATTTTATCTGTCACATCTCTTATTGAAAGTTCACCCTCAGCTATAAATTGCTGTTCTGTACTGTTAAGGACTTTTAAAATCGAGAATTTTGCTTCGGGAAATTCTTCTACTCCAAAAAAGTCATCGCTTTTCAAATGATTGTTTAACCTTCTTCTTGGTACAGGTTCGTGTTTAGGAATATCCGTTACTCTGATAGTATTCATATCAAAAACTATTTCCCCGCCAATAAGTATATTATCTCTTGTTTCGAAATAGCCCTCTTTTACAGTTAAAACCCCTTCATGTTTTCCCAAACCTCTCATTTTGGTTCCCTTCCATTTCACTTCTGATTTTTTGTTATCTATTCGAACTTGTACAACTTCCTGAGCTTTACTCGGAGCAGACAAAAGAATAAATATTGCGAAAGAAAGAATTAGCTTATTCATAGTTCGGAATATTTAGTCCTAGAATTATATCTCTTTCAGCTATAAGTAAGCCATTTCGTTTCACTAGCGTTATAATTCCATTTCCGCCACGTGGATTTTTCCTGTTTCTTTCTGCTTTGCTTAGTAGCGGATCATCAGCAAATTCAATTGCATCAATATAATATTCATTTTTATCGGGCTCTTTGATAGTGAAATGAACATGAGCAGGTTGGGATCTACTCGGATATGAACCTGGCTTAAAGGTATAGAAAGCATAATATCCTTTATCATTAGTTTTAACCCAGCCCCTATAGATTCCATGATAACTGGCAAAGCCTGTCTCCCCGCCTTTCTTTTCATAGATCCCTTCCTGATTTGTTTGATAGATATAAATGATCACATTTTCTGCAGGTGTTTTGCCATCCTTTTTAAAGACCGTCCCTTGAATTTTCATTTTTTGAACGTGCTTATCAAATCCGGGCAAAGTATCCACTGAAGATAATTTCTTCTCTCCATAATCTAATGCAGCTTCACATCCCTGACACGGGCCCCCTACTTTTTTTGAAGATTGAGACTTCGCACAAGTGGTAATGCAAAGAATAATAACCAGAGCTATAAGATATGATTTCATTTTTATTTGGTTGATTCGAGTTCTCAACCATAATCAGGAACTAAAAGATGATCACAAACCCAAATAACCTAAGACGAGTAATTTATATGCTAAGGTGTGTATCAGAAGAATTTAGTATCAAGCTTCTTTTTATAATTCCGGCTTAAACGAAGTTCCTTGCCATCATTCATCAACACATCATAATCTCCATTTAACCTTGAAACCAGCTTCTCAATTTTGGATACATTGACAATTGTTGAACGATGAATTCTAGCGAAATTTGGATTATCCAGTTCGCTAAGAATTTCTTTCAAAGTAGAACTGTGCAAATATCTCTCTTCTTCAGTTTGGATAGCAACATATGGCTTATCAGACTCTATCCATTTGATTTCAGAAACAGGAATAGGTATAACTTTTTTCCCATCGCGAATAGTAATGACCTTAACTTCGTTTTTTTGATCTTCTAATTTTTGGCTATTCAACCGCTCGGTTGTTTTAGTGGTGTATTCAGCAACCCACATTGCAAGTATGTAGAATAGGCAAGCTACACCCAAATAATCTATTAGTTTTGTGGTGGCGAGTCGCCAAGTAGAAATTTCAAAAAACTGCCACAGATTTCCCAAGATTGAAATCAAAAATGAGGATAATAATATATGAGCAGTCAGTACGACAATAACCATCAAAATCAGCAACGATACACGTATACTCTTTTTATCTGAAACAGTTTTTACTTTTGTGGACAAGAAAAAAGTCAGGTATGAAAAAGGAATAAAGCATAACCAGAAAACTTTAAAAAGAAGCACTTCTCGTAAATAAAAACCCGTGTTATTTATTTCAGAGAAAAGATAATCTTGAAAAATAAAACATAGAGTTACAATAAGAGCCATTAATGCAAAAAAATGGTTCGCTTTATTTTTATTTAGGCTAAACCACTTCGCTAATCCAGCAGAAGTTTGATATAGAATTGAGTCCTTCATTTAATTTAGATTACTAATTTGAAAGCGACAAAGCAAAATTATTGCTTTGCAATCCGGCGAGATCACCAATGAAGATATACTGGACTCGATATTTTCTCGGTTTTGTATCGGGAAATAAAAAAAGCCCTTACTCTTTCGAGCAGGGCTTTAAATTCTTTCAAAAAGGAACACTAAATATTAGTTATCCCCTTCTTCTCCTGAATCATCAGAACTTCCGGCATCATTACTCTGAATAGGAACCGCTGATTGAGTTTGAGAAGGTGCGTTCAGATCCTGAACCGGAGCTCCACCATCCTGAAGGATACTACGAGTTGGTCCGTCTCCTGTACGATCAATAGCAAAATTAGCAAGAATACAGAGAACCAAAAAAGCACCTCCGAAAATTCCAGTCGCTTTAGAAAGCAAATCAGCAGTTCTGCGGGCTCCTAAACCTGAGTTTCCACCGAGAGCGCCACCGCCCCCACCGCCACCGCTAATTCCGGATAAACCGGATCCTTGACCATTCTGTAATAAAACAACTAATATTAAAAGTGCGCAGATGATAGTTATTACTGCAACTAAAATGTTATATAGCATGATAAAATCTTAAATTTTTCAGAGCATTAAAGATATTCAAATTTCTATATTATCCCAAGCGTGTAACTGTCATTTGATAAGGTTATTATCCATTCATGGAAAAATTTTTTAACAGCATAGCAGATTTTTTTCAAAGCTCACCGGTTCTCACAAGCCAAATCCTTAAAACGCTTGTAGTTATATTCATTTTATGGCTCATTCGTTCTTTAACACTCCGTGTTGTACATAAAAATGTAGAGAGTAAGCGCACTACTTATAAATGGAGAAAAAACCTTACCTATATTTCTGCATTTATCGGAATAATTCTTATTTCTCAGATCTGGTTTAGTGCTTTAGGAGATCTCTCAACCTATTTCGGTTTACTTTCAGCCGGTTTAGCGATTGCCCTTAAAGACCCCGTTACAGACCTTGCAGCGTGGTTATTCATCATCTGGAGAAAACCGTTTGATGTCGGCGACAGAATAGAATTGGGTAAATCTAAAGGTGATGTGATCGATATTCGTCCGTTTAAATTTACCATACTTGAAATTGGCAACTGGGTGGATGCCGACCAAAGTACCGGTCGGGTAATTCATATTCCCAACCATACCGTTTTCACAGAACAGCTTGCAAATTACACCAGCGACTTCCAGTTTATCTGGAATGAAATTGGAATTATGGTCACATTTGAGAGCGACTGGAAGAAAGCAAAGGAAATTCTGAGCACGATCGCTGAGGAAGAATCCAAAGATTTTATTGAGCAAGCAAAGGAACAAATAAAAAGAGCGGCGAAATCTTATCTCATTGAATACCGCTATCTCACCCCCATCGTTTATACCAATGTAAAAGACAGCGGAGTGATGTTATCCATACGCTATTTAACGGACCCGAGACGTCGCCGCGGAAGTGCTCAGGCTATCTGGGAGCGAGCTCTGGATGAATTTTCGCAATCAGACTCCATTGACCTCGCTTATCCTACTATTCGGGTTTTTAATAATCCAAAAGAGGGCAAACCGGATACAGGTGGACCTTCGGGCTAAGCCAAATAGCAAAAGACAAATTTCAAATTACAAAACCAATCTTTTGTGCTTTGGTTGCTTACACTCTTCAAACTTATATTCAAATCATCAACAAAGACTATCTGTCTTATAACATAAAACTTATTAGCCGGGGTTAATTCAAAGTTGAATAAACCTTAACTTTGGAGCTCATTAAACATCAAGAGTAATGGCTCCTCCTAACGACAAGATCACTGAACAACTTATTGAAGAAGGTATCGACCCTTCTATCCGCGAGCACACTTTGGTTGAGGATTTAATGGCTATTTCTGTAGCTTCGGTACTTCTTTCTTTTGGGATCGCTTTGTTTTCAGAAATGAATTTTTTGATCGGAGGAACGGCCGGAGTTGCTTTCCTTACTCAGTATGCAACCGGATTTTCTTTTGGTGAAGTTTTCTTTGTGATCAACATCCCTTTTTATGGTCTCGCTTTATGGAAGCTTGGATGGAAGTTCACCCTCAAAACTTTTGTCACCGTTTTTCTGGTTTCTCTTTGCTCAGATTATGTTCCTTTAGTTTTTGAATTTGGAAATATAAATCCGATTTACGCAGCTGCACTCGGAGGCTTTTTAATTGGTACCGGCTTACTAATGTTGTTCCGACATAAAGCCAGTTTAGGCGGATTGAATATCGTTTCTATTTACCTGCAGAAATTTCATGATATCAATGCCGGCCGGTTTCAAATGTGTGTGGATGTAATCATCATCGTAGGTGCAATTTTTCTGGTAGATGTGATGGCTATTGTTTATTCTGTGTTAGCGTCAGTCTTTCTCAACCTGATTCTGGCTGTGAATCATCGTCGTGGAAGGTATCTGGCTTTAGACTAACCAAACGATATTCTTATGAACAGAAAAGACTTTTTGCTCCGCTCGGCAATGATGGGCGCAGCTACTATGCTTCCTATTCAGAAACTGGCTTTTTTACTTCAAACACCATTTACAACTCTGCGCCGGAATGTAGGCACATTTGTAGGCAGAGGCGGAACTATCGGTTGGCTGGCTACAGATAATTCACTGGTAGCTGTGGATTCTCAGTTTCCAAACTCAGCACAAACTTGTTTGGATGGCTTAAAAGAAAAGACAGATCATGTGATGGATTACCTGATCAATACTCATCATCATGGAGATCATACAGCAGGAAATCCCGTCTTCAAAGGTTTTGCAAAGCACATCGTGGCGCATCAGAATGTTCCGGACCTCCAGAAAAGATCGGCGGAGATTCAGTAGTGTATTTCGAGAAAGCTAATGTTGCTCACATGGGAGATCTTATGTTTAATAGAGCATATCCTTTTATTGACACCAATGGCGGTGCCAATATTACCAACTGGATCCAGGTTCTGCGCAAAACCGTTGAAGAGTTAGAAAGTGATACCATTTACATCTATGGGCATGGAAATTCGGAATTCGGAATTACCGGAAACAAAGACGATCTGATCCTGAAAAGTAATTTCCTCGAAGCGCTTTTGGAATACACTCAAAAAGGGATCACCGAAGGCAAGAGCAAAGAAGAAATAGCTAAAGCTGAAGTGATTCCGGGTTTCGAAGTATTTAAAGCACCGGGTTGGGGATTAACGCTGAGCAGAAACATTGAGGCTGCATACGAAGAGCTGTCATCATCTTATGACCGATAATTGTTATGGAAAACTCATCCCGTACATTAGCTGAAAAAAACTCACAAAAAGCCTCGACAAGCAAAACCCGTTGTTTGTACTGCGGTCATGAAGCTGAACTGATATGGGTTCATGGTCACGGGCAATGTTCGAATTGTAGAATAAATACCGAAGAATGCTGCCGTGGTGAGAATTGTGCTTTTGGGAATTAATAATTCTAGAATGAAGGATTAAGAATTATTCTAATTCTTTGCGCAGAGGTTTTATTTGCCACTAATACACAAAAACACGAATTAATAATTGAAGTTTTGTGCTTTTGTGTTTCCGTGGCATTTTCCTCATTTCGTAACTCTGCTTCCACGCATAAGATCTTTTAAGTCTTTAGCGAATAGCGAGACTTAAAAGTAACAATAAACAGAAGTCTCTGACTTCCACAATACAAAATTATCAATAAACTTGAAGGTCGCTCTTCTGTGTTTTCGAGTTTGTAATTTTTGTCAAAGTATTCTCCTTCAAATCGTACTTCCAAATATTTTCGTCGTCCTTATCATAATAAAGATTTGATATGAAATATAGATTATCATCTTTATAAACTGGTGTTTGAATTCTCAAAGTATCTGATTGTAAAATTGAAGTTAAAGAATCATTTTCGATGTCATAAAGAAATATTTTCGATTTCTTTTCCTTATAAATTCTGCAATTCACAAAAAACTCATTTTTAGTTTTAAAACTTCCTACTATGCAATCTGCCCTTCTTAATATTCCAAGAAATTCATCCTCCTTTCCAATTAATGGTTCTAATAGCTTTTTTTCATCCTTCATATGTATTGATACACCATAAAGATATGAATGAGACAAAATAAATCGATCAAAATTAGTTTCATCTTCATTACTGTATATGTAAAAAAGGCCAGGCGAACTTATTCCAATTTTATTTGATAATGTATCTAAGTCTCTTTTCAAATAATCTTGTTTGATTATTTCATATCTATTTTCAATGTCTAGATTAAAATTACTAGTAATAAAATAATCCTTACTAGCCCATAACAATGAGCTTGGACTATCATCCGTCTCAATCTTTTTAGGTTTTGATTTATTTATTTCCTTCTCGATATCTTTATCAAATACAACAGCATAGATAAAACTTTGCTTGGTCAACCCTCCATAAACACCAGGATTCTCTCTTTTTGATAAAAAAACTACCGTAGAATCATTTATCAAAAAGGGTGATTCATCATAAATTCGATCATGAGTTATTTTTATTCTTTGATTTTTCTCACCATTTAACAAAACAATATCTCCAAAAGACCCCGCTAACAATTCGTTACCTTCTACAAATAGTAGCTTCTCTCCGAAGTCCCAATTTACTTGCTGTGCCGCTGTACATCCCAAAAACAGTTGCACTATAACTAAATTAAATAGTTTAATTCTCTTCAATTATTTCCTCATCTTTTTCTTTTGTAACTCTTTACTTATTCTTCTCGCTTCTATACCCAAACTAGCGTAAGTAAGTCGTTTTTCTATTTGCCACTAATACACAAAAACACGAATTAATAATTGAAATTTTGAGCTTTTGTGTTTCCGTGGCATTTTCCTCATTTCGTAACTCTGCTTCCACCTTTTATACTGTGCTAGATGGGTAAAATTATTAGTTGAGTTCATATAATCTATACAGATTTTCTTTATCTGTTTTTACTAAAAAAAAGTTATCAGAATAAAGTTTCCCTTCTTTACATACATCATTACTAAGTTTTAAGCAATTATCTATAAAATAGTACTGTTGATTCGAAGGGAATTTATAAAATTCTAATAGATAAGGATCATTACCTAAATCTTCTATAGTTTTTACATCTGGACCTTCTGCAAGGTATAAAATTAAGCTGTCTATAGACCCTTTTTGATCATATGAAGCTCTTCTTAAAAACCAAAAATTTCTATCCTCAATTTCAAACTTTGCTTCCCTTGGACCCGATATTGCTGATAAATCTTTATTATTTGTACTATCAAAAAAAGCTACATCAAAAACATCTGAAATTTGAACTACTCTTTTTTCTTTAACTTCACATGAAGTTATAGTAAACATTAATGCTATTATTGTAATAAATAAAAGGTTCAAACTTCTTTTTTTCTGGGTATTCATCATTTTTAATTAATATTCGAACCCATATCTAGCGCAAGCGTCTCGCTTGTGCGTTTGCAAATCTAATAATATTCAGTATATCAATTCTACTTCCAACAATCCTTGATTACCGTAATAATCTTTTGCACTACTATATAACCAATCTTCCGGGCTTTCTACATACCCCGCTACAACAGGGTTATAATATAGATATTCCAGCTTTTGATCTATAATCTTATTCGATGACAATTCTATAGGATGGTTATTTTGTTGCCAAAACTGCCAGTCTTTATTATTTCCATTATTTAAACCTGTTTTTATCATCATTTCCATCATCCATTCCTTTCTGCTTTCCTTTGGATGACTTTGGATGACTTTGGATTTCTTTCCGAATAGTACGAGAAGTGAAGCTCTTAAATCTCTCAATATGTTTTGCATACGCTCTTTTTTCGTTCCCATGATTAAATGTACATGACTTGGCATAATGCACCAACCATAAAGAATTAACCCTTTTTCTATTTGACAATATTTTAAGCTTTCTACCAGCTTGTCACAGTATATTTTTCTTGTAAATACATCTATCCAATGTACTACTGCAAAGCTTACAAAATATGCCTGTTCCTGATTTAGAAACTTGTATTTCCTACTCATAATCGGTTGTCTTTTTGAATAGGACAAGTTGAAGTGTTATTCCTTACAAAAAAATCCAACTAAAAAGAATTGAGCTTAAGAAATTTCGTTATCGATAACCCGCACAAGCGAGACGCTTGCGCTAGTTGGGGGCAGAGGTTTTATTTGCCACTAATACACAAAAACACGAATTAATAATTGAAGTTTTGTGCTTTTTGTGTTTCCGTGGCATTCATCAAATAATATCAACATCTCTTTTATTCCTAGTTTCGGAAACTCTGCTTCCACACAAATCTAAAAAATAAAATCAATAATCATATTGATATCTGAAATCGATACCACGGCGGTTGGAGTCTTCGCCTTCTGTAATGATCAGATCCCAGGTTTTTGAAAGAGCATATTCCAAAATGAATAATGTTTTTGGATCAGAACTGGTGATCTCATTTACAATTGCAAAGAACGTTCGGTCGTTTAAATACCAGCCGGTTTTTATGGACGTACCCGTTTCATTTCCCACTCTGGTGTTGTCGATCTGTACAACATCCACTCCAAGTTCTCTGGTCGCCAGAGCTTCCACTTCATCCAGTAAAACTCCTGTAAGTAAGTCTGTTGGCGAAGAACCTCCATTTTGAACCAATGCATTCTGCCAGGAATCAAAAGCATAACAAGGTTTATTAAACAAGGTGTAGCAGTAGATATCCTGTTGCTCCATAGGCGGATCACTTTCAAAAACATACTCAGGATCTTCTGCTGTTCCCTTGATGATATAATACAATGTTACTTCCTGTTCTCCTTTTCTGGATATTGGCACGTAGGCGCTTTTTACATTCAGATCGGGATTCGCCGGCGGGCCACTGAATATCAATTCTGCTTCTTCCAGCTCAAAACGTTTTCCTAATGGTCGCACATAACCACTTGTACCTCTGAGACTACCGAATAATGACAACTCTCCTTTTGTTTCTTTCTGAGCATCCAGATCACCTTCTATCTCAATTTCCAGATCTAAATATCTCCGGTTTCTGACAAAAAAGTTCCGCTCTATCGCAAACTCCATTTCGATCGATAACGAATCATAATAACTCACATTATTTGCTTCTTCTCCTTCAAGCGTGACATCCTCCACCGTTTTATCACCGAAATCGTCCAGAACTATGAAACCGTTTTTTACCGCAAATCTACCGGTTGCTTTCGGCGTGGATACAGGACCGCTTAATCTGGAATCCAGATCTACCACTAAATTGTATTCATCAGTATTAGCAAGCTTGAACTGATTGGCTTTGGCTTCTATATCAAGCGTAGTTGGATATAGCCCGTCAAGAGCGATGGTTCCGTTTGCATTAAAACTTCCTTTTCCACTTTTAGCCGACAATTGTTTAAGTGATATTTTGTCCTTGGAAAACTCTATTCTGGATTTAATTCCATCAACTTTTATACCGGCAATCGGAGATTCGAACGACGTTTTTGTTAAATCGAAATAGCCGTTTGTGGTGATCTCGTCTTCTGTTCCTTTCAGTGTTAATTCTCCATTCAATGAGCCTTTCAGATTTTTGGTGTACTCTTTATTTACGAAGTCATTGAATACTGCAAGATTGAAGTTCCTCGTTCTTACTTCCACTGATACGGGTTTATTTTCATCTACCGTATTCAGCTCAAATGTTTTAAAGTTGTAAGAAAACGGAAAGTCGATATCTATATCAGCGGCTTTTTGCTTAGCGGCTAAGATCTCTGTGTTTATAAAGATATTTTCTTTTTCCTGGCTGTAATTAAACTCCGCAAATACGGAATCTAAACGAACATCTGATAGCACAGGGTCCTGAATATTAAACGAACCTTCAAAATTTGGTGTGCCCGCTATTCCCGAAAGCGTTCCGTTAAAACTTATGATTCCTTCCGTTCCGGTAATCTCAAATTTCTCCAGGGCTGATTTAAATCTTGATAATGGGGTTGGACGGATAATCAAATTACCCTTCACTGATTGATCATAAAATTCATCTGAAAGTTGTTCCGGATCTGAAAGATCTAAAGGAACATCCAGACTTCCTGAAATAACTTCTTTACGATCCCAGATCAGTGATAAATTGGATTGTATCCTTTTGTTCTTTGCATCAAAATTGATGCTGAATATATCTGCCTGAACACCCTCGTATTCAATATTTTGCAGTTCCAGATTTCCGTTTCCGGTAAGAGTTGTTTCCGTTTTATTAATATTTGCACGCCCTGAAAGAACTCCATCTATATATCTTTCGCTGAAAATGATTTCCTGCAAGATCCCAAAATCGAAATTTTCTCCTACAAACCAGATCCGTTGATTCACGCTATCGGCATATGGCACAGCCAGAGACAGAAAAGCGCCATTTGGAGAAACAAGTTCTAATGAGTCTGTTCTGATCTCGCCATTTTTGACCGAAATATTAAATGAGTTCTGAAGTTTAAGGCTGTTATCATTCGTTATAAGATCCAGCTTATCCATAACTACTGCTATATGCATAGAATCAGTAAGTAATTCGTACGTCCCTGCATTATTGATTCTTCCGTTTACATTATCCTGAATTTCAATAGAATAACTTCCAAAAAGCGAGTCCGCCGTTCTGGTTGAATTTGTTGTGACTTTTATATCCTGCAATAACGTTTCATAGATCTTGGGATCTTTAATATCAATTTCAAAACTCCCTTCTTCTCTCTCTTTCAATACAAATTCTCCGCTTCCGGTCATCCCGCTTGCAAGAAATAACTCATCCACTACTATATTCTGAAGGTCGAACTCAGTTTTACACTCCAATATGCCTTCCTCGTTTTCATAAACATCCGCAGAAAGACGGCCTTGAGCTTGTAAAATTTCCAGATCAGCTAGTTCCGCAAAAGGCTGAGTATTTTTGAGCTCGAGATCAAATGAGAGCACATTTTCGGGATCCTTCTCATCACTTATATTTCTTCGTCCACTGAAATTTGCATTTGCTATATCACTATCCAAAGTGGCTTCAGAAACTTTAAGAATCCCTTTATCAATCGTGTAGTTGCCATTTAGCACATTAATTGCAGCTCCGTTTACAAAGCTTGTATCTACTTTTGCACTGCCTTCTAAAACCAGATTCTCCAGGTTCGATCCACGACCTTTACCCGAGATATCAAAATCGATATCGGTTGGAAACTCCGAAAGCATAGATAATTCAGATATATCTAAACTTTGGGAAGAGACCTGATAGCCAAAAGATGGGAGTTCAGACAGAAATTCCGTTGCATGAGCTTTAAAATTAATATCCGAAGTATGTAAGCGTGTAAACCCTTCTGCTTTCACAGAGTCTTTTGATATGCTCGCATCCAGATAAACATATTTAATTTCCTCTTCACCGATCACCAGTGGGTTTGGGGAACGAGAAGAAAATCCGTTACCGTAATTCCTCTGAAATTCTTCACTCCTCGGATCTCTTATGGTGTTTGCTATCGTAAAATTCCATGGCGTTTCTGAAAGTTCGAACCCGTTACCATCCCCTGTAATATTGATTCTGATATCTGTTCGCGGAGCGTCCTCTGCCCAATACTGTGCATTAAAACTATCCAGCCATAACCCAAATCTCCAGCTCGTAGTATCATTGAAAACATTTTCTATGGTTGTGTTGGCACGGACATTTTCTTCTCCACTTGTAGTAACATCCAGATTTGCCAATACTTTTCCTTTTTTCAGGCTACCACTTCCAAAAAAACGTCTAAAATTATAATCTTCGTAGCGGATTCCCTCAATGGTAAATCCCCAGGTAATATCTGCTTTTTCATATTCCTGACTAATTGAACCGTCCATTGTCATCTGGAATAAACCTGTTTGCACATCTACAGAATCATTCGTTAGTGCTGCGATGTCAATGTTATCACCTCTGATCCCAAATTGAGTAAGCGCAATTTCTTCTTTCAAATTAAAGGTGGCAGTAGCTTCAAGGTTTCTTGCAAAATCTGCATTGGCACTCAGTTCTATATTTATACTTTCACGATCTCCTTTTAACTTTACTCCAACTACCACTTCCTCTTTTGGGATTTCAGTTTCAGCATAAGCTCGTACATCTTCAGTAGAAAGCGGATCGAGTTTTATATCGGAATTGAATACCGAATCTTTCAGATTGGCAAACCCATTAGCTTTAAAAAGCGACCTTCCTGTATTCAGAACCAAATCCTGTAGAGTAACTTGTTGGTTTTCATATGATCCTGAAGCTTTAAAGGAAATCGACTCCGGAAGTCTGCCTTCTTTGATCTCAAAATTCAATTTTGATAGTTGAGCTTCAATTTCTTCTGCCAATGCAAAACTCGCCCGAGCTTCAATACCTTGAATAGAAACAGATGAATCCGGAAGTAAGTCCGGAGAATACAGAGAAACATTGCTCCTTTTGATATGTATATCTGCTATCTCGAATTGAAATGAAGATTCTTTGGAAGTGGTATCAGGTTTAACAATTTCCTGAACATTAAATACCGCTGTAGAATCTTCTGTATATCCTGTTTGCCTTGCGTGGATGGTTGCTTCGGCAACTGTTATTTGCTCGATGTGAAATGTCCCCGACAAAAAACTCAATACATCATATTTTGCGTACAATGTATCTACATATGCTATGGAATCGACTTCACCTATATGAATGCCTGTTAATCGAATTTCTTTCCACAAATCTCCACTTATTTCGTTGATGGAAAAACCAACAGTAAGATTCTCATTGCCAATTTCTTCGATCTTATTTTTGGCGAAATTTTGTACAGTCTTTGTTTTCAGCGACAAGCGTAATCCTGCAAGAAGTAAAAACAAGACTAAAATTACCCAGAGCGAGCCCTTCAGTATTTTTACAAAGATATTTGTTGACTTCTCACTCATTAAAATGCCTGCCCTATACTAAAATGAAAATGCCACCTGTTCCATGCAGAACTCATACTTTTGTCTCCCTGATAGATATTCAGATCTTCATCAGTAGGATTCACTTTGTATCCAAGATCGACGCGAATGGGCCCGATCGGAGATTCATACCTGACTCCTCCACCAACTCCAAACTGAATCGGTCGGTTTTCAGTTGTACGAATTGTTTTCCAAACCTGACCGCCATCTATAAATCCTGCAAAACTTAATCCTTTTATAAACCTGTCAACGTCTTGTCTCAGCTCGAAATTAAAGCTTAATGTTGCTTTCCCTCCGGTTGGCACATAGCCCGAAAAAGCACCTAAGGAATCAAATACTGCTTCTTTGGGACCCAACTCTTGTCTCCCCCATCCACGAACTTCGCTTGATCCTCCATTATAAAACCGGATATCAGCCGGCAAGGAATCCTGCTTGGCATAATAAATAGATCCTCCATTTACTCTGGCAGCTGCAACCAGGCTTTCATTTAACTTTTTATATCCTCTTATATCTAAAGAAGCTTTCTGAAAAGAATAAGTAGCTTCGTTAAACAAACCTGATAATTCTAAAAATGGCTGAACAGTAAAGCCATTGCCACCTCTTGGAAGTCCTTTCCTTGCATAAACGCTAAACTTGAATGATGAAATATTATAGTTCAAAATACTGTCGGGGCTGACAACAGAAGTTCCATCTTCATTTTCTTTAACATCAAATTCCCGGTTCAGCGTAAAATCGTAGTTGAAAGTTCCTGTAACCGATTCACTGTAGTTATATCCGAAGCTATTCCTGATACCACCTGTGTCAATGGAATAGGCGCGTTCAATACGTCGCTGAACAAATGGTGAAATGGTAATGCTGCTTTTGGTATTGTATACGTAAGGAAACAAATAGCTTGCTCCCAATCTCAAATCAAATGCTGATAGCTTTCCATTCAAAGAAAATAATTCTCCTTTCCCTCTGGCATTTCTATGACTCCAGGATGCTTGTGCCCTAAATAATTTATAGGAGTTTAAAACCGTTAATCGGTCATCATTAAATCTGTCATAGTTTCCTATTCCAAAAGTAGCAGCGAAAGATCTTAAACTTCTTTCTTTTACTCTTGCCAGTACATTTATAGTGCTGTCTTGTTCCTGATCCGGTATTGAAATTAGTGCAAATCTCAGTAAGTGATGGCCAAACAATTCTCTTTGCGCTTCTCGCATTGCTTCATCACTAAAATATTCGTTTTTATCGATTCCGGTTTCCCTCCGGATGTATTTTGCATCCAGTGTAGTTTCTCCTTCTACGAACATAGAATCGAATCTTGCTCTTGGTCCCGGATATGTAAGCATTGCCACACTTGCTTTTTTTGCTGTAGTATCTACTTTTGTTTGAACCTCAGTTTCCGCATATGGATATCCCAGGTTTCTCAATATGTTTGTAAAGTCCGATTCCACTTGTGCTTTTGAGACCGGTTGATAAATTTTTCCTTTTCGATAAGGCAAACGATTGAGTTCTTTTTTGAACTTTTCATTACCGTAGATAACTGAGCTGTCTCGCATAGATGTTTGCAGAAGTACCTGAACTGAATCTATTCTGATTGGTGTATTTTCAACTACCATAAATATGAGTTCTTTCTTCCACTCTTTATTTTTGGATTCCAATCTGTAATTCACATCTACTTCATTAAATCCGCGACGTTGGTAGAATCTTTCTAATCGTATTACATCTCTGCGAATTTCCGTTTCCGAAACATAAAATCCTTTTTCATTAAAAAAGGTGATCTTCTTCCATATAGAAGGGGCTTCATTTGAAATGTACTTTTTGAGTACTATGTCATTATATGTGTCATTTCCTTCAATTTTCACATTCCAAATACGATCCGGTTTTCCTTCATCCTGAGCTATAAGCGGAGACAGAGGTACGGTTACGAACATCAAAAAGATTACGTAAATTCTGATATGTTGAGTAAGTAATTTTTTCAATGTTTAATTAATAGCCAAATATTTAATCTGCATTCTTGTAGCCTTAGCAGTTATCCCTTTATTTCTTGAATGTGTTTAATACAACTAACAATGTACTATGTATAAATATTTAATTCTTTCTGTTTGTTTTCTCTTTTTATTTAACTGCAAATCGTCTGAGGAGTTTACGGGTTTTTCCTACGATCCCCCTAATGTAACGGATACTCAAGATAAAAAAGTCCATCCTCAACACAGAAGAATAATTGGCGCAGGAAACCCGGTCGTTTGGGTCTCAAACGATTTCGAAAGTGCAAGGTTAAATGATTTTTATGCCCTTAATGACAGCACTTTTGAAGTTTTTATTGAGCCGGAAAACGCTCCGATAAACAACAGTCCCTGGTACGCGTTCAAAATTTGGAGCGACTCAACCCGATCTGCAGTTATACGACTCAATTACAACAACGCACGTCACAGATATCTTCCTAAGATTTTTTCCGGTGATTCTACATATACAATTGATATGAACAAAGCTGTTTATGATTCGGCTTCAAAGACACTGGACTTTCAAGTCAATCTTTCAAAAGAACCAATTACAGTAAGTGCTCAACCCATTTCAAACACAAAGTCTTATGATGAATGGTTGATGAAAATGTCTCAACATTCGTATGCCTCAATCAGTGAAATTGGAATCAGCAAACTCGGAAACCCGATCAAAGAACTGACAATTAATGAAACAGATCCTAATAGTAAGGCCGGTGTTCTAATCATAATGAGCCGGCAACATCCACCTGAAGTTTCAGGTTATTACGCGGCCCGGTATTTCATAGAAGAACTGATTTCGGATTCAGAACTTTCGAAACAATTCAGATCTGAGTTCATAGTTCGTTCATTCCCTTTGATTAATGTGGATGGTGTTATAAATGGACATTGGCGACATAGCGCTGCCGGAATTGACTTAAACCGGGATTGGGAAAATTTCAATCAGCCGGAAACCAGGGCTGTTAAAGATGCTCTGTTACCTTTGCTTCAGGACCCTATGAAAACTGTTTATTACGGAATTGATTTTCATTCCACGAATGAAAATATTTTCTATCCTATTGAACAATCTGTAAAAACATTTCCTGATGATGTTACTCAAAAATGGATTCCTTTTATTAAGCAAGACAACCAATCTGTCAGGTTTGTAACAGAAGAATTTGATACAACTTCTCCGATTTCAAAAAACTGGATATATAAGACTTTTGGGGCAGACGCCGTGACTTTTGAAATGAGTGACGAACTTCCCTTTGAAACCATTGAGCAAGTAGGCCGCTCTGCTGCAAGAAGTCTTATGAAATTATTGTTGGACGAAAAAAGCAAAGTTCGATAAAAAACTTTGCTATCTCCCACATTTTTTTAAATTGAGGCATGAACGGATCCAAAATACTTACTGAAGGGCTTAACAATTGGAAACTGAGGCTTATCCTTAGTGCGCTCTTATGCATCATGGGACTTGCCGCTTTGATCAGTATGATTCTGGGTTTATTTATCAATTTGAGTATTTATGATAAATCTATTGTTGCCATTGCAATCTGGATGGTTGGTATTCCTACCTATCTCATTTTAAGCGGTCTTGCCAAAATAACCCCTCAATCTATAGCTTTGTTCATCAATGAAAGTACTGATCAAGTTCAGGATGATCTGCAGATTCTGCTAAAAAATACCGATGATCTTGATGAGGCTTCAAAAACCAAACAACAAGAGCTCATTAGTTTTTTTCAGGATAACCCACTACATAAATTCTTACCGGATAAACCTGTTAAGCAAGCATATCTGTTGATGCTTACTTCCATGCTGGTCAGTTTTGGGATTTGGTTTATTTCTTAAGGTCTATTACCGGGAAAGAAATTAAAACCTTATTACATGATAAATTTGGAATACATGATTCAACTTTAGAATTTAAATGCCGACCTTATGATGCTCTTAAATTCTAAATTGTAACTCACCAGCATTAACACCTTTCAAATGAAACCTCTTTTCCCCTCATTCGTTTTCATTCTTTTTATCTTTTTTACTTCGTGTAATACCGGTCCAAAAGTAATAGACGATCTTTCTGATAAATCCTTTAACGTCATTAACCAAAATGGGGAATCGGTTACCTTTCCTGACGATTATCAGGGCAAGTACGTTATTGTTGGGTTCATATATACTAACTGTCCGGATATTTGTCCGTTAGTAACTCAGAATCTTATCAAAGTTCAGAAAGAGTTTAATAATCCTGATGATATTCAGTTTTTAGGAATCACGTTTGATCCGAAAAGAGATACTCCTGAAGTTTTAAAGAACTACAAGGGACTTTTTAATCTGGATGATAATTTCGATTTCTTAACAGCTGATTCAACAACCATTAGCGAACTGATGGATAGTGTAAGAGTTCGTTCTCAGGTTTCATTTACACAAGTAAGGGAAGATGATAAAGAAGTATACTTTATGAACCATTCTGATAAAATTATGGTGTTGGACAAAAAAAGCAGAGTAATTTTCGAATATGGCGGAAGTATGACACCCGTAAACTACATTGTTGAAGACCTTAAAACTGTAAGGAAATAATTCAAATGAAAACCTCTGTTGTTCTATTTTTTACAATATTGCTTTTTTCAGGATGTGGAGATGATCCTAAAAAAAATCCCCCTCAAAAATCTGAATCTGATAAAATTCAAAATTGGGCCCGACCAGGTGTTCAGGGACAAATGAGTGGAGCTTACTTTATATACAAGAATCCTCTTAGTATTGCTGACACGCTTATTTCTGTTTACAGCCCACAAGCTATGATGACTCAAATTCATGAATCATACACTACCGAAGATGGCCTTGCAGGGATGCGTGAGAAAGCAGAAATAATCGTTCAGGCAAAACAGAATATCACCCTTAAACAAGGAGGATTACATGTTATGCTTATGAATCTTAAAACTGATCTGCAAGAACCGGATTCTGTCACAATCTCTTTAATATTCAAACAAGCCGGAAAAGTAGACTTAACATTACCTGTAACAGCTAGCAAATAATAAAGCCCGAACTTTTCACCATTCGGGCTTTCTGGGTTGATTAAGAAAATGAGCCGGGTTAATTGCTCATTCTTAAATACGCAAAGCCCGTTAAGTCGGATTGTATTTTATTATAATTTGTTGTCAGATATCAGTTTAGAGTAGTTTTATAGCCGAAAAGCCTCTTTACTCTATCAAATGGAGGGAATTTAAATCTACCTCAGTTAACTGAAAGGCATAAAAAAAGACATACCTGAGCATGTCTTTTTAAATAATTTGTGTAGAGAAATGTTTAGTAGGAAGAAAAAACTTCAGTAGTGCCGTCCTTCTTGACAAGATAGACATCATAGCTATCTGAGTCTCTTCCCGGAACTTCCATACCAGGAGAACCGATTGGCATTCCCGGAACGGTAAGTCCTATAGCATCTTCCGGTTTTTCTTCTAAAAGTCGGTTAACATCTTCAATTGGCACATGCCCTTCTACAAAATACTCTCCTACCATTGCTGTATGGCATGATTCAAATCTTGGAGGTACACCTTTCTCTCTTTTTACTTCCATCAAATTAGGGATAGGCTTTTCTACCACTTCAAATTGATCATCATTCATTAAAGCAGCCCATTTAGTACAGCATTGGCATCCCGGGTTCTTGTACATTACCACTTCAATCTTATCAGAAGAAGCCGAAGAAATCGTTGCTGAATACTCTTCCTCTGCTACTTTTTTAGGCCAGAATAGTGCCACTCCAAAACCTATGGTAAATAGAAGTCCGAATATTAAAATCTTGTTGTTACTCATGATCAAATTTCTTTTAAAAGTTGATTTAAAATACAAAAATTTATCTTCGTAATTCAGATTTCTGCATCTAAGTTAATTAATTGGGAAAATACCTTTCCTGTAAGCATCCTCTGCTGATCATTGAACTTTTTTATACTCTAAGAAAATACATGCAACTTTTAATAGGGTCTCTTTTTTTTGTCTAGATTAATCAACATCTTGAATCTATGCCATCAAATTAAAATTCTCACCGCTATGTCAACTAAACATCCTTTTCTTTTAACATTCTTTTCACTGTTCTTTTCCTTTACTGTAACAGCACAAACATCAGAATTCAAGGCTACATTTATAAAAGCTCAACAGGAAAATAAACAAGTAACGGTTACCTTAACTAACGAAAATACATACGTCGGTGATGTAGTTTCTGTGGATGAAGAATCGGCAGGGGTCAGAACAAAAGATGGTGTATTCAATTTCAGATATGATCGAATTCAAAGCGTCAGGATATACAACCCCAGTGATGTAACTTCAGGCTGGCGCGACAACCCTGCGAAGAACAAACTTTTTGTTACACAAACCGGCAAAATGTTAGATAAAGGCTCGGGTTACTATCAAAACACATACATCTTCTTTTCCAATTTCTCTTATGGAATTACAAACAGCTTCAGCATAGATGCCGGATTTAGTATGATTCCGGGACTTGGAATTGAAAACCAAATGTTTACGGCAGGTGCTAAAATAGGAACTTCATTAAATAGCACTCTTTATATTTCCGGAAACATAAAATACTACAAATTCTTTGATATCGACGAAGGAGTTTCCTCACTGTTTGGCTCTATTACATACTCGAAAAGCCGCTTAGATCTAACCGCCGGTACCGGTGTAGGTTTGGCAGAAGGAAGTTCATCAGATGCACTTTTAATTCTTGGTGGTCAATACAGAATCAGTGAACGTTTTGCATTCATCAGTGAAAACATCTTCTTCCCAACAGGCGAAAATGAATCAACAGCTTTAGTCTCCTTTGGTGGTAGAATCATTGGTTCAAAAAGTGCTTTTGATCTTGGTTTCTTTGGTATAGAAGAAACACTTATTCCTTTTGTAAGTTATACTCTCAAATTTTAAAATTTATGCAATCAAAAAAATTCTCTTACGAAAATAAGGAACTCGAAGTAACCTGGGATCTAAAACGCTGTATCCATGCCAAAGAATGCGTGCATGGGTTACCTGATGTATTTGATCCTGGGAAGAAACCATGGATCGATCCGGATAAAGAACCTGATTCTGACAAAATTGTAGAAACTATTGAGCGCTGCCCTACTGGAGCTCTTCAATATCACTTTAAAAATACAGATAATCCGGAAGTCCCTCCCTCATCCAATAAAATAATTATCGATGAAAATGGTCCTCTATATGTTCATGGTAATATCGTTGTTCAGGATAATGACGGCAATGAGCTACTCAGAGAAACCCGTTTAGCTTTTTGCAGATGCGGAAAATCATCAAACAAGCCGTTGTGTGACAACTCTCATATTAAAGCTGGATTTGAGGCAGACACCTCCTACAATCCGGAACGATTAGAGTTGGAACCGCTGGAAAATGAAGGTGGCGAACTTCTGATCAAGCTTATTGAAAATGCACCTTTTGTTGTAGAGGGGAATTATGAAGTGATAGGAGAAAACCAATCTACAAAAACATGTAAACGTATGAGTTTCTGCAGATGTGGTGCATCAGAAAACAAACCATTTTGTGATGGAACACATCGCCAAATAGAGTTTAAAACTAATGAGTAACCCAACTATTCTCGTTATAGCTTCTTTCCTTGCTGCACTTGCAGTAGGATTAGGCGCTTTTGGAGCACACGCTTTAGAAGAATCTCTCTCTCCAAAAAGGCTAGACACATGGAACACTGCGGTAACTTATCACATGTGGCATGCATTAGCTCTGATTGGATTGGCACTGGTTTCCAGAGTTTTTGAAGTTGATCTGACTTGGTCTTTGAATCTGATAGTAGCCGGAATCTTTGTTTTCTCAGGAAGTTTATATCTGCTTTGCTTTACCGATACAAGTTGGTTGGGTGCAATTACGCCAATTGGTGGAATTTGTTTTATACTTGGTTGGATATTAGCAGGATGGAAATTTATAACTCAAATCTGACTTTAAATGAAAGCAATCTGGAACGGAAAAACATTAGCAGAAAGCGACAACACTGTTGTGGTAGAAAACAATCATTACTTCCCAGCTGATTCTATCAATGAAGAATTCTTTACTGAAAGTGATCACAAAACAACCTGCCCGTGGAAGGGATTGGCAAGCTACAAATCCATTCAGGTTGATGGCGAAACCAATCAAAACGCCGCATGGTACTATCCTGACCCCAAAGATGCAGCTAAAGAAATAAAAGATCACTTCGCTTTTTGGAAAGGTGTGAAAATAACTGAATAGAGTTTATAATTTTACAACAACTCACTGGCAATATTCGCCAGATCAGAACGCTCTCCTTTCTCAAGATTGATATGAGCATACAGATCACTTTTCTGCATCCGGTCAACTAAATAAGAAAGCCCGTTGCTTTGAGTGTCCAGATATGGGGTATCAATTTGGAAAATATCTCCGGTAAAAATGACTTTGGTATTTACTCCCGCTCGTGTAATAATGGTCTTCACTTCATGTGGAGTTAAGTTCTGAGCCTCATCGATAATAAATACCACGTTCGATAAACTTCTGCCACGAATATAAGCCAACGGTACAATTCGGAGTTTATCCGTTTGGATCATCTCATCAATTTTCTTGTACTGCTTACTGGTTTCTTTGAATTGATGTTTGATGAAACTCAGATTATCCCAAAGTGGCTGCATATATGGATTGATCTTAGCTTCAGCATCACCCGGCAGGTATCCGATGTCACGATTGCTTAGCGGAACAATTGGTCTGGCTAAATATATTTGCTTGAAATCACTTCGTTGCTCTAAGGCACTTGCTAATGCCAACAATGTTTTTCCAGTCCCTGCTGCACCTGTAATAGTTGTGAGAAGAATATTCGGATTTAAAAGCGCATGCATTGCGAAAGTCTGTTCCGCATTTTTAGGCTGAATTCCATACGCATTAATTTTCTCAACCTGTTCGATATACTTTGACTTAGCATTGTACCAACCAAGAGCTGAGGATCCATGGCTTTTCATTATATAGTAATGGTTGCTTGGCGGGTTCACTTCCATCACATCTTTGGGTTTGATCCTGCCTTTATCATAGAACTTACTTATCAGAGAAGGATCTTCAAGCTCCAGATCTGTTTTCCCTCTGTATAAATGGTCGATGTCCTTTACCTGAACTGTTTCGTAATCTTCAGCATCAAGGTTTAATGCACGTGCTTTAAGCCGAAGGTTTATGTCTTTTGAAACAAGTACGACCCGCGTATTTTCATTTTCGTTCTTTAACCTGAGTGCAGCATTTATAATGTGATGATCGTTGCGGGTTGCTCCAAAAACTTTGTTGGCATCAACATGTTTGCCTCCATTGCTTATCACTTTAAGCTTTCCGTGAGACTTTCCATTCAGCGGAATCCAGTCCTGAAGCATATTTTCATCAGAAATTCCATCCAGGTAACGGATGAATTCACGGGCGTGTAGGTTAATTACGGTATTTCCTTTTTTAAAGGTATCCAGTTCCTCCAGAACTGTTATTGGGATTGCAACGTCATTTTTTTCAAAATTCTTAACGGCTTCATAATCATATAAAAGCACGGAAGTGTCGAGTACGAAGATCTTCTTCGCTTTCTTCTTAGGCATGGGCTAATCGTTTTGATTTTCAGAGATCGAAACCTCTTTTTGTAGATGATGTTAAAGAACGGCTCACTTAATTAAATCAAACAAAAACCAATATGCAATGGATGTGGAAAACTCGTTCTAATTTAATACTGAGTTAACAACTCACCTTCCATAAAAGTGTTGATAACTCACCCATTAAGTTGATAAAGTGCGATACTCACAGCAATAGCTGCATTCAAACTTTCCACTGAACGGTTCTCTTTTGCGGATGGGATCATTACCCGCTTTCTGCTTGATGTAATTAGATTTTTACCAACTCCATTAGCTTCATTTCCAACTATGAGAAGTGTTTTTGGGGTTAAACTCATTTTTGAAATTGGTAGAGCTCCCTCATTTCCGTCTAGTAAAAGAATCTGCCATCCTTCTTTCTCAAATACTTCAAGATCTTTATCTAAATCCGAATTTCTATAACTCAAAACTCCAGTGGCTCCGGCAGTACTTCTCACCACTTTCGGATGATGGAGATCTACAGATCCTTTGCCAACTAAAATCGAACTAGCCCCAAACCAGGCTGCGGTTCTCACAATAGTTCCTAAATTTCCCGGGTCCTGAATTCTGTCAGTTGCAACGATCAATCCTTCTTTCTTGGACAACTCTTCAACGGAAGTTTGTTTCGGAATTTCACAAACGGCAAGGATTCCCTGGCTATTTTCGGTATCAGAGAGTTCGTCAAATGTTTTTGTATCGATTAAGTAAGAGTTAATAGCTGTTAGCTGATAGCTGTTAGCTTCCTTATCAACAAAAACTTCCCGGACACTCAGAATACCATTCTCCAAAACCTGCTCCACTGCTCTCTCTCCCTCAACTACAAACAGTCCCTCTTTTTCACGGTACTTCTTCTGCCCGAGTTTTCGAAGTAATTTTATCTGGTTATTTGACGCTGTCTTCACGAGTTCTGAGTTCTGAGTTCTGAGTTCTGAGTTCTGAGTTCTGAGTTCTGAGTTCTGAGTTCTGAGTTCTGAGTTCTGAGTTCTGAGTTCTGAGTTCTGAGTTCTGAGTTCTGATAAAAAGATACTTCATAATCTATCACTTCTCATGTAACTAATACTAATTATTTGGAGAATGATTTTCTATCTTTAGCCAAATCAAAAAAACGAAGCTAAAATAACTCATGGATTTTTTAAAGAAACTGGGAATTGAGGGAGTAAACGCAGGTACAAGTACCGGGCGAGTTTATCTGGAAAGCAAAAATCAAATTACCAGTTACACTCCGGTTGATGGAAAAACGATCGCTAATGTAACTACAACTACCAAAGAACAATATGAAGAGGTGGTTAATGCATCTCAGGAAGCTTTTAAAGTTTGGAGAGAAATGCCGGCTCCGCAACGTGGTGAAATCGTTCGTCAGATCGGAGATAAGCTTCGTGAATTCAAAGAGCCTTTAGGAAAATTGGTTACTTACGAAATGGGTAAGATCTATCAGGAAGGACTTGGTGAAGTTCAGGAAATGATAGACATCTGTGATTTTGCCGTTGGATTAAGCCGTCAGTTGTATGGATTAACTATGCACAGTGAGCGCCCAAACCACAGAATGTATGAACAATGGCATCCGCTTGGAACAGTTGGAATCATTTCAGCTTTCAATTTTCCTGTAGCTGTTTGGAGTTGGAATGCAATGATCGCTGCGGTTTGTGGTGATACTATGATCTGGAAAGGTTCTGAAAAAACTCCTCTTTGTGGAATTGCTATTCAAAAGATCGTTGCCAAAGTATTGAAAGAAAATAATCTACCGGAAGGAATCTTCTGTTTGGTTACCGGAGATAGAGAAGTTGGCGAATGGATGACAGAAGATGAGCGTATTCCATTGATCTCTGCAACCGGCTCCATCAGAATGGGTAAAGAAGTAGCTAAAGTTGTTGGTGGACGTTTAGGAAAGACCATCCTCGAACTTGGTGGCAATAACGCCATCATCGTTTCTGAAAATGCTGATATCGAGATGGCAATACGTGCAACTGTATTCGGTGCTGTTGGAACTTGTGGTCAGCGATGTACTTCTACACGAAGATTGATCATCCATGAATCTGTATATGATCAGTTTAAAGAGCGACTGCTAAGTATCTATGAAAATGTGAACATAGGAAACCCTCTGGAGCCCGATACTTTAGTTGGACCGATGATCGATCAGCTAGCAGTAGATACAATGCAAAATGCTCTCAAAAAAGTTGAGAAAGAAGGTGGAAAAGTGATCTTCGGTGGTGAAGTCTTAGACAGAGATGGATTTTATGTTCGTCCGGCTATCGCTGAAGCAAAAAATGAATTCGAGATCGTTCAGGAAGAAACTTTTGCTCCGATTTTGTATCTCATCAAATACAAAACAATTGATGAAGCAATGAGCTACCACAATGGTGTAAAACAAGGATTGAGTTCTGCAATGTTTACGTTGAATATGCGTGAAGCTGAAAATTTCTTAAGTACACACGGTTCTGATTGTGGAATTGCCAATATCAATATCGGTACCAGTGGTGCTGAAATTGGAGGGGCTTTCGGTGGTGAAAAAGAAACCGGTGGTGGCCGTGAATCCGGTTCTGATGCATGGAAAGCATACATGCGTCGTCAAACCAATACCATAAACTGGAGTGAAGAACTACCCCTGGCCCAGGGTATTTCGTTTGATGTCTAATTTTGAATTAAAAATTCAAAATTAAGGATGAAGAATTGGTGAAATGTCAATTCTTCATCTATATCTTAGGTTATCCTGAATTTGTTTTAGGATGACTATTTCTGTTCCAAGGGTTTACTTTCAAATTTTCTCTTCTATATTCCTGAAAGTAAACTAACTAACAGAACATGAAACATATCTTCGTTTTCTTAATTCTGATTATTGGAACTACTGTTCTTTGTGCCCAAAACCAATCCCCTGAACAAAAGTTACAAGAACTTGGAATTGAACTTCCGGAAATTGCTCTTCCCGTTGCTAACTATGTTAATGTAGTTCGAACCGGAAACCTCTTATTTCTTGCAGGGAAAGGTTCTCAAAATCCCGATGGCTCCAGAATTACGGGAAAAGTTGGAGTAGATCTGACTATAGAAGAAGGATATGAAGCTGCCAAAAGTATCGCCTATCAACATCTCGCAGTTATTAAGAACGAGATCAGCGATCTCAACAAAGTAGTTCGCATTGTTAAAGTTCTGGGAATGGTTAATACTACTCCTGAATTTACAGCTCATTCTCAGGTTATTAACGGCTATTCCGATTTCATGGTCCAGATCTTTGGTGAAAAAGGAAAACATGCCCGTTCTGCTGTAGGTATGAGTTCCCTACCTGTTAACCTGGCTGTAGAAATTGAAGTGATTGTTGAAATAGAAAACCCATGACCCTTGGTTTTTCTTGAGATGCTAAAAATTAACTCCGATAATCGTTTAGCTTAATTTCTTTAGCTATATTATTTGATATCTAACGATGGCTATGAGGTTCAAAAACATATTACCAACAAAGGACAAAAACGAAAAGATTGAGATCCTCTTATTTGAGATCGCGATCTTTTTAACCATTCTTGTATTTTTGTTCTGGACCGGCTTTAGCTTTTACGCCGAATATCAAACTTTGATCAAAACCATTTTCATTTTCGGTTTTGTAGCTTATACGGGCATTTATATTGCTCAGAAAAAGGGTGTCTCTTTCAACATCATGTCATCCATTTATTTTGGCTTGAGTTTTGGGATCATGGCATTTGCATGGTTACCGGGAGGGGGAATTACCGGTGCCATTATTCAATTTATCATTCTGATTTTTATATCCGGATTGCTAGTTCTTCCAATTAGAGCATATTTAGTATTCATACTATTAACTTCTGTTATTGTAATAGGATTTGCTATCTATGAATATTTTAACCCCGGAGCTGCAGTTCCTTATTCGAATGAGACCCATAGAATCAGAGACACTTCCATTGCAAGTATTATTTCCATTGTAGTACTTGGTTTTTCTTTATTCACTTTTAAGCGTTCCTATGTAAGAGACAGAGAATCTCTGGGAAAAGCTATTAATGACATCCAGGTTGAAAAAGTAAAAGCGGAATCTGCCGATAAAGCAAAGTCTCAATTTCTCGCAACTATAAGCCACGAAATGCGAACTCCGTTGAATGGTATTGTTGGCATTTCTGAACTTTTAGGGGAAACAGATCTAAATCCTGAACAGGTTGAAATGGTTAAAAACCTAAGCTACAGCAGTAATATGTTGCACAGTCTTATCAGTGACGTTCTGGATCTCACTACTATAGAGGATGAAAACCTTGAGCTTAATGAAAACAAATTCCATCTGGACAGTGAAATAAAAGATATACTGGAAATATTCAGACCTAAAATAGACTCCAGAAAAGCCTTTCTCCATCTCCATCACGAACACGACAACAGTATTCCGAAAGTGTTGTATGGAGATATTTCCCGGACCAGGCAGGTTTTAGTAAATCTGGTTAATAATGGGATCAAATTTACAAACGATGGCTCTGTAATTATTCAAACTAAATTGTTAAAAAAAGAAGACGGTATCGCTACTATTCAGTTCTCGGTATCCGATACCGGAGTTGGTATTTCCAAAGAAGATCAGGACAAACTATTTACAAAATTCTTCAGAACCAGATTGGCTAATACCATTGAAGGAACCGGCTTAGGACTTACCATCAGCAAACGATTGGTAGAGTTAATGGGGGGAGAAATCTCATTCACATCTCAACTTAAAAAAGGATCTACCTTTTCATTTGATCTGCCATTATCCTTAAAACCAAAAACTCCGGAAAAAGTGGAAGCATCTGTGAATGACGATGATCTTTCCGGGCTCAAGATTCTAATTGCGGAAGATGTCCCCATCAATCAAATGGTTTTGAGTAAAATGCTTAAAAATCTCGGTATTGAAAATATAGATATTGTAGATGATGGGAAGCAAGCCTTAGAAGCGGCAACTAATGGAGAAAATGAGTATGATTTTATATTAATGGATATTCAAATGCCTAAATTGGATGGCTCCCAAGCTTCAAGAAGGATTATAGAGTTTTATAAGGGAGATCTTCCGTTTAAGATCATAGCAGTTACTGCAAATGTAATGAAAGATGATTTTGTTCTGTACAGGGAATCCGGAATGGTAGATGTACTAAGCAAACCGGTAAACATAAAAATGCTCTCTCACACATTACACAAGCATTTAAATTAGGCTTTCTCTTTCCTCTTGCATGATTTTCTGTAGAGGCAATAATTCTTGTCCTAGAAAAATCGCATCCAACCTAATGTAATTAGCAGAAGTATAAAGCGATAAGTAAATATCAATATATAGAATGAAAAATTGAGTAGAATAACTCTCACAATGTTCTTAGCTAAACCTGTTTTAAAAAATCCTCTGTAAAGAAAGAATCCATATAAATTCAGCAAAACAAAAGAAGCTATCGTTATTGTTTTATCATTGATATAAATCTCGCTACCGTACAAGATCAAAGTGTAAGTAAATGGTAGCAAACAAAGAATAACCAGAAGTAAGAAAGAATGAAGAATAAGACTTTTGTTAATATGAAATAACAACGGATTGTTCTTTCTCTCTGAATAGTTGCTAAGAAATGTTAACCCTGAAAACATCAAAGGTAAGATCAGTAAAAAAACTTTTGAAAGCGTTTTAGTGAGTTCATTATACTGAACATGAAAGCTTTGTGAGTCAAGTTCTGATGAACTTATGATTGCCTCTATCCAACCCCTAGTGAAGTTACTATATATCAATCCGTTTAGTTGGATTTGAAGACTGGTTGTAAAGGTATTTATGTAAGGAAAAAGAAAATAAATTGCATTGGCGATTAAGAACCACTTTATAGGTGAAATATATTTTTTTCTTTCTCCAAGATTATATGAAGAAACATATTTCCCGGGATTTAAAAAGAATAACTTTAATGTTCTGAAAAATGCATTATCAATATTAAAAATACTTTCTATCACATCGCCGACGAGCACTCTCAACTTTAGATCCTTTTCAGTAAGTTTCTTTTGCCCACAACTTGGACAAAACGCAAACTCCAGGGGGCTAAAGTTGCAGTTGGAACAAGTATTCTTTTTCGCAAGCTCTTCCATTTTATATCAAATGGCTTTTTCTATTCTGCTAATTAGTTCCTTTACAAAATCAAATTGTTCGGGCTTCATAAATACGCTTCTGAGAATGGTAACCATTTCTGAATCAGCGTTATATTCAGGATGTAATCTTATGAATTCTGAACTTGGAACTTTAAACAAAGAAAGATAGAATGATTGCTCCCCCATTCCTTCGTCAAATACTTTTCTGGATAGATCTGAAATCTGAGAAACGTTATTGGTTGATTGGTTAATAGGAAAGTACCCTAAAATATCTAATTCGGGCTTCTTGTACGGTCTTAACTTTTCACTATTAACCATTAACGAATAGCCCTTTAATGCCGCTTTTCTGCATTGAGCCATAACAGGACCAAAGCCTTCCTTTTCTTTTAAAGGAAAACATTGCAGTGTTGCCCATAAAGCTACTGCTGCTGCCCCGGCTCTTGAACATTCTAAACTTATCTCTCCAAGATGAAGATCATCTGAAGTGAAATAGGTATATGGCGAATCATGCTTGTAAAACCGACCAACTTCCGGATCCTTAAAGAGAACACAGCCACAACCGTAAGGCTGCAATCCATGTTTGTGAGGATCAATCACAATACTGTTCGCTTCTTGCATTAATTTCCAAGGAGTTCCATCAATTAAATCCGAGTCTTTCAATGTTCTGAAAAATCCCCCGTAAGCAGCATCTATATGAATTCGAATTCCATGTTTTTTTGCCCAAGGGATAACCTGTTCTAGAGGTTCAACTTCTCCTAAACCTGTCGTACCGAGAGTTACTACTATTGTGCCGATCTTCTCCGGATCAACAGAAGACAGATCAAAACCTCTGTCCTCCAGTATTGGAATCTTAACAGAATCTACAGCCAACACACCGCACATTCTTTCATGCGTGTAATGTGAATTGGATGAAAATGCGATCTTTTTGCCGGGATGAGATTCTCTTGCAATCCATAAAGCTTCCAGATTTGCAATAGTACCGCTTGCCGTCAGATGCCCCAAAAAAGTTTCTCCATACCCAAAAAACTTCGCTAGTTCAGCAACTACTTCTTTTTCCATTTCTGAAGAAGGTGGCCCTCCATCAAGAGCATGGTTATTCGGATTTATACTCATCGCCATTGCATAAGCAGCCCAAGCTACAGGGTGTGGTGGCTTCAGCATTTGGCCTGCATAAACCGGATGATGAAATGGGTAATTACATTTTAGTTTTTGAGAAAGTCTGGAAAAAACTTCTTCAGCTTTTTCATCAGAAACAGAAAGCGTGGAATCCTGTTCCCACGCTCCAAAAGATAGCTTCCAATCCTGCAGGCGTTCAAGCCCTTTATCCAGTGCTTGTTTTGCCTGCTTATCCATTAATACAGGTTAACTGAGATTCCTGCAGAAAGAACCTGCTTGATCTGAACTTCACTAGAAAAGTCATCATCATAACGCATTTCAAACTGGAAAGAGGCGCTGATTAAAGAGTTGATTTGTCCAACTAATTCATTACTCCAAAAAACATCGGTCTCTGAAACCGGATCTGTGAAACTTGTAAATGTTTCTATATTACTGGAATACTGAATGTTTTCTGCAACTGTCGTTTGAAACGAAATACCAGTTGTTAAACCACCCTCTGATCTGAAAGTCTCTCCTTCAGGCAATCCATAATTAGGAGACAGATCTCCATCTGAAATAAACGTTTGCTTGAGTGCTAAACCTGCTTCTAACTGTAAATTCGGATTCGCATTATATTCCAAACCTGCACCTTCGGTAAGGTAAGCCGGGCTAAAAAATCCTGAAATCAATGAATCTCCGCCGGCTACTTTAGCATCATAATTGTACCCATCAGCAAACTGAGTTCTGAATTGTATAGCTCCATATCCTGCTAACTTGCTGTCTTCCTGCAAATCATATGTATTTCTGAGTCGGATAGATATCAGATCGTCTGATTTTCTTGTGTTTCCGTCTATTCTTGATTGACCGTATCTTAAATTGGTTCTGAAACCAAAAGTGTATTGTTCTTTTCGATACATTTTGGTGTATACCGTAGAAGCGGCTCCACTAACGGTATTAACCCCCCCTTCACTCCAATTGCTGTATGAGGCCTGAGACCCATTCAGATTTGCAACCCAGGTTTGAGTCCACCCAACGAGAGTATCAGGTACAACAATAGTTTGCGCCTGCAAAGAATTTGCCGTAAAAAAAGTAATTGCGATTAGTAGTAACGTTTTGGTAAAAATTTTCATCGTAAAATTTATAATTAAGTATTTTTGAAGAGCACAACTTGCTCCGGTTTCTCTTTAGAAAGCATAACTTCAACATGCTCGCCCACCTTGGTAGGAATCGTCATCCCCGTGATGTTCGACTTTATCGGATACTTTCTGTGTCCCCTGTCTAACAAAGTAAGTACTTCAATCCGTTCAGGTTCTCCGGCACTTATTATTGCTGAAACAGCATCAAACATAGTTTTCCCTGAAAAAATCACATCATCAATGATAAGAACGAATTTTTCAGAACATTCGGGAAGTGGTTTATTATGAGTCAGGTTCTTTACATCATATTGTATCAGGTCAATCACTGATTCATTGTGAAATGGTTTCAGATATTCAAATAGTACCTTGGCTGTTGCAAATCCCCTTTCATTTAATCCCACGATCACCAACTCTTGTTCAGGGGTTAATTTCTCCCAAAGTTCGATTGCCATTCTTTTCAAAGAACGTTCAATTCTGGGTTTATCCATCAATACTATTTGCCGTTTCATCTGCACATATTTATTTTGATAAAAGATAACAAAATAGAGAGGTTGAATGCGAAACTTAATGTACTTATACATCGTTAATTTACGTACTTTACAGCGTTAACCTTTTCATAAATCACTTGAGGTTCAATTATGAGCAGAGGATTAGGAACTTTACTTACCGGAATTGCTGCCTTCGCAGGTGGTTTTGTAGCCGGATTACTACTAACACCAAAATCAGGAAAAGAAAACCGCCAATGGATAGAGGACAAAAGCCATAGAATTCTGGAAGATGGTGAAAAGAAAATTGGTGAAGTATCAAAAACCATAAAGAAGAGTGTTAAAGACAATTTACCGGATCTTTATGAAGCTACCGAATTACTCCATTTTGAAGATGAAGAATTAGAAGAGGATGTCTGAAGTCTCATTTCCATATTCTGAGCGAATTTTGCAATGGGTATGGAACGAGCTTTTGTTTGATAACACCTCATTGACCACAGAATGTGGGAAGTCTATTCAAATCATCCATCAAGGAAATTTAAATCATTCAGATGGCCCTGACTTTAAATCTGCAAAATTACTGATCGGAAATATTGAATGGAATGGTTCAGTTGAACTTCATCTGAGATCAAGTGGATGGAAGGAACATAACCACCATTCTGATCATAATTATGAAAATGTGATTCTTCATGTTGTAGTGGAAGAAAACCCGCGTCCGGTTTCTACATTATCAGGCGGTTCCCCTTTTACTCTTAACCTTCTTCCCTATATCCATTCCGATTTAGGATCTTTTTTATCCAATCTCGATCATTCTAAAAAACTGCCCTGCTCAGGCAATCTTACATTTATCTCTGAAGATGTTTTTCGTGAACAGATTGAACGATCTCATCAGGAATACCTAACCAAAAAAATTAATGATTTTCTATCGTTCTACACTTCTGATACATCTCAAAGCGTAGCCTGGAAAAACGCTCTTATCGTTTCTGTATTTGATGGCTTTGGGATCAGCCAAAACAGAGAACAAATGCGAGCTCTGGCTTATAACTTGGTGAATTCGGAGTACGATACATTGCATAATTTACAATCAAAAGCTGATCATACTGCATTCAGCAGCTCTGAGATAAACTGGAATTTTAAAGGCTCAAGACCATATAGCCATCCGGCACGTAGAATCAAAACAGCGGTACATTTTCTACACCTTATCAAATCCACTCGTTTTGAAGATTTTTTAGACGCTCGTTCTTATAAGCTATGGAATATGTGGTGCTCCGAAATTGGGGTACAGAACGCCGGGCACCCAAAAATTTTATACGCCACTGTTTTTCTTCCCGCACTTTACTTTCTTGGAAAGTTATATCATTCGGAAAAAATAACAGCATCAGTTAAGGAAGAATGGAATTTATTTAAAGCTCCTATACCAAAAATTTTACTTTCTGAGTTTGCACAGCTGGAAATTTCACCTTCGTTTTATCAAAAAAAGCTTGGTTCTATCCATCAGTTAAGGGAATATTGCAAGCCAAAGAACTGCTCAGAATGTTTAGTGCTAAAAAAAGCATTTTCATCTTGATTGCTTTTCGATCTATCTCTATCTTTGGGGTCTGTCGAAACAAGATTTTTTGCCCGGTCGTCTAATGGCAGGACAGCTGGTTTTGGTCCAGTCAGTGGGGGTTCGAGTCCTCCCCGGGCAACAAACACTCAATAAGATAACAACAGGAGCCGTCTTATTGTTTTATGTAATCCTGAAATTTTCAGTGCTAGCAGTTAAATGGATACTCCTCTCGCAATATTTTCCGGACGAAGCAACCCCGCTCTCGCAAGAGCAATTGCTGAATCCTACGGAACAAAACTCGGTGACGTTACCATCAAAGAATTTTCTGATGGTGAATTATATGTAAAATTCGAGCAAAGCATCCGTGGCGAAGATATTTTTATTATTCAACCAACTCCCCCACCCGGTGATAACATCATGGAGTTGTTGTTAATGCTTGATGCGGCAAAACGCGCATCTGTAAAGCGAGTAACAGCGGTAATTCCCTACTTCGGATATGCCCGCCAAGATCGAAAAGATCAACCCAGAGTATCTATTGGTTCTAAACTCATGGCAAATCTGCTTGTTGAAGCAGGTGCAGATCGCATTTTGACCATGGATTTACATGCAGCACAAATTCAAGGATTTTTTGATATCCCGCTTGATCACCTTTATGCAAGCCGGGCTTTCATAGAACATTTTAAATCCAACCCAATTGAAAATCTGGTGGTAGTTGCCCCGGATGTGGGAAGCCTCAAAACATCACGATCGTATTCTAAAAAGCTTGGAACAAGTCTCGCCTTTATTGACAAGAGACGGCCAAACGCCAATGAATCCGAAATAATGAACATTATTGGTGATGTAGAGGGAAAGAATGTGTTGATAGTAGATGACTTAATTGACACCGCCGGAACACTTACAAATGCAGCAGCAGCCATGAAAGAAAGAGGCGCGCTAAATATCACTGCAATTTGTACTCACCCGATACTCTCGGGACCGGCATACCAACGAATAGAAGATTCACCTATAGATGAAGTTTTAGTTACTGATACAGTAACTCTTCGCCAGCCTTCTGATAAGATCAAAGTGCTGAGTGTTGCGGATATTTTTGCTGAAGCAATTCAGCGTATCCATACTAACGATACTATAAGTGCACTCTTCGACAATTAATGACTAAGTAAGTAAATCCAAAATGGCAAAAGCTGAATTTAAGACAATAGACGCCGAAAAACGCGAAATTAGCAAAAAAGCTAACCGTGAACTTCGTGCTCAAAAAAGAGTTCCCGCTGTTCTTTACGGACCTGAAGTGAAAGAAAACCTTCACTTTTCTGTAGACGAATTGGAACTGGAAAGAATTTTAAGAACACAACAAACCAAACTCGTTGAATTAACTTTTGACGATAAAGTGTATAAAACACTGGTTAAAAGAGTGGAGTTTGATCCTGTTACTGACAGACCTGTTCACGTAGACTTTTACGTTCTTTCTAATAACCACAAAGTTACTCTGAGAATCCCTGTTACTGTTACAGGTAATGCTCGTGGAGTTGTAGAAAATGGTGGACGCTTGTTCCAGCCAATGAAAGTAGTTCGTATCCGAGTGCTGCCTGAGTTCATTCCTGCTGAGTTTATAATAGATGTAAGCTCACTTAAAATTGGAGAATCTTTCCACGTAGGCGATTTAGACCTTGACGGAATCACTCCGATCGATGCTGAAGGAAGAACCATTGTTACAATCAGACCTCCGAAAGGTGCTGACTTCCTGGATAGCTTAACCGCTGATGTTGAAGGCGATGACGAAGCTGAAGGTGAAGAAAGTGCTGAAGGCGAAACTCCTGAAGGTGAGGAAGGAGCTGAAGGCGAAGGTTCTGAAGAAGAAAAAACTGAAGAATAATTAAAGTGATTAAGGCGGGAAAGCCCAATTCAACACCATGTCCATAATCGTAGGATTAGGAAATATCGGTAGCGAATATGATGGCACCCGTCATAACATCGGCTTTGACATTCTTGATGAACTGGCAAAAACGCTTTCAATTTCATTTGGTCCGGGTGGCGGACCTTTTGAAATAGCTGAGGGAAGACACAAAGGACGCAAAATCGTTCTTATTAAACCCACTACTTTTATGAACAGAAGTGGTACAGCAGTTAAGAAAGCGTTAGCTAAGTTCAACACAGATAAAAAAGATTGCCTGATCGTTTATGATGATCTTAATCTTCCACTTGGCACAAACAGAATGAAGCCAAATGGAAGTGCGGGCGGTCACAATGGGATTTCTGATATTATTGAGCGGCTTGGAAGTAATGACTTCCCACGATTGCGATTTGGTATCGGTGATAATTTTTCGAGAGGCAGACAAGTCGATTACGTACTGTCACCTTTTGATGAAGATGAGCTTGAAGAAAAAAATCAGGCTGTACAACATGCTCACGACGCTGCCCTTGCTTTCGTGAATTTGGGTATAGAAAGGGCAATGAATTATTTTAATTGAATTACAATCATAAACTAACGAAAAGAGTATTATGCTAAACATAATCTATTTCTCAGCGGCAGCGGGTGTTATTGCACTTCTATTTACCGCATTAAAATCTTCTTGGGTAAGTAAACAAGAAGTAGGTACTGACCGAATGGCCCGTATCGCAGAAAGTATCGCAAAAGGTGCAATGGCTTTCTTAAAAGCAGAGTATAAAGTGCTTTCAGGTTTCGTACTTGTAGTAGCTTTAATCTTAGCTTTTAGTGCTAATCCTGAAACTTCGAGCTGGATGGTTGCCATCTCTTTCGTAGTTGGAGCGATCTGTTCCGGTCTTGCAGGTTTCATCGGAATGAAAGTTGCTACCAAAGCTAATGTAAGAACAACTCAAGCTGCTCGTACCAGCCTTGGAAAAGGACTTGAAGTTGCATTCGCAGGTGGTTCTGTAATGGGACTTGGCGTTGTTGGACTTGGAGTATTAGGCCTTTCAGTTTTATTCTTCGTGTTCTCTCAAATGTTTGGCATTGACGGTGCCGGTGCAGTAAACAAAGTGTTGGCGATCGTTACCGGATTCTCTTTCGGTGCATCTTCAATCGCACTTTTTGCTCGTGTTGGTGGTGGTATTTATACCAAAGCTGCTGATGTTGGAGCTGACCTTGTAGGTAAAGTTGAAGCAGGTATTCCTGAAGATCACCCATTAAACCCAGCAACTATTGCAGACAACGTAGGTGATAACGTAGGTGATGTAGCCGGAATGGGTGCTGACCTTTTTGAATCTTATGTAGGTTCAATCATCGGTACTATGGTTCTTGGTGCTGCTTTCATGACTATTCCGGGATGGAGTGATAATTTTGACGGACTTTCAGCAGTAATGCTTCCTTTGGTTCTTGCAGGAACAGGAATCTTTACTTCTATTTTAGGAACCTTCTTTGTAAGAGTTAAAGATGGTGGCGATCCACAAAAGGCATTGAACATCGGTGAGTTTTTATCAGCTGCTGTTATGTTGGTTGCTTCTTTCTTCATTATCCAATGGATGCTTCCTGAAACATGGACATTCTCAGGAATTGAGTATACAAGCATGGGTGTTTTCTGGGCTACTATCTTTGGATTGGCTGCAGGATTATTGATCGGTTTAGTTACTGAGCATTACACAGGTACAGGTACAAAACCAGTTCTTTCTATTGTTAAGCAATCTGTAACCGGTGCAGCAACTAACATCATCGCCGGACTTGGAGTTGGAATGATCTCGACTGCAATTCCTATCATCATTATTGCAATCGCAATTGTAGGAGCTTACAGCTTTGCCGGACTTTACGGAATCGCAATTGCTGCTGTAGGTATGCTTGCAAACACAGGAATCCAACTAGCTGTTGATGCTTACGGTCCTGTTTCTGATAACGCAGGTGGTATCGCTGAGATGGCTGAATTAGAGCCTGAAGTTCGTGAGCGTACTGATAAGCTTGATGCTGTTGGTAACACTACTGCTGCTATCGGTAAAGGTTTTGCGATTGGTTCTGCTGCATTAACTGCTCTTGCACTATTCGCGGCTTTCATTACTGCTTACAACGCAACGCACGAAGTTAAGCTTCTAGCTATCGATGTATTGAGCCCTACTGTAATGGCTTCTCTTTTTGTTGGAGCTATGCTTCCATTCTTATTCTCTGCTCTTTCTATGCAGGCTGTAGGACGCGCTGCAATGAGTATGATCGAAGAAGTTCGTCGTCAATTTGCTTCTATTCCTGAATTGAGAGCTGCTCTTGACGTTATGAACAAAAACGGCGAAACAGAATACGCTGACTGGACAGACGAAGACAAAGCAACATTTGATGCTGCTGATGGAAAAGCTGAATATGAAAAATGTGTTGAGATATCAACAACTGCTTCTATTCGCGAAATGGTTCTTCCGGGACTATTAGCTGTGATCGTTCCTGTACTATTCGGATTTGTTCCGGGATTTGTGAGCGACGATCCTACTTTAGGAGCTCAGATGCTTGGTGGACTTCTTGCAGGTGTAACTTCTGCAGGTGTACTTATGGCATTGTTCCAGAGTAACGCAGGTGGTGCTTGGGATAACGCTAAGAAGATGATCGAAGAAGGCGTTACCATTGATGGTGTTGAGTACGGAAAAGGTTCCGAAGCTCATAAAGCCGGAGTTGTTGGTGATACTGTTGGTGATCCTTTCAAGGATACTTCAGGACCATCTCTAAACATCCTTCTTAAGTTGATGTCAGTTGTTGCTCTTGTTATCGCAACAATGATCTAAGCTATTCCTAGCTTTTTGCTAACTCAGACAGAGTTTAAACTCTGTCTGAGTTATTTAGATTTTCAGATCCCACTCATGAGAAATTGTGAGTGGGATTTTTTTGGTTTTGACCTGAAGTAAAACCGTCATCGCCACGCGCATGCAGGCGATCTAAATCATTATTAAGATCTATTCAGAAATTAGCATCACAGATTCCGGCAATCGCAGCAGAATGACTATTTTAGACTCATTAGCGATAGCGAATAAAAACGGTGAGTGCTGCCTGATTTAACTACCGGCAACACCCCTCGGATTATCCAAAGAACTGTTTGGAAAATCACCTCCCCTCCAGGGGAAAATGAATTCAGAGTAAAGATTTGATTTTTGGTCTTAATTACAATCCATATCTTTACGTACGGGCGGATCGCGATCCGCTCCCTACGATAAATATCTAATTATTTCTACGAATAATGAATAATCACCAAATTCTAAAACTCATCTTTCATCACGATCAACGATTGGACCAATTAGCGGATCGAAATGCGAATCGAACCAAAGAGCAGATCGAATCTACCCTCGCTGATTTCATGAAGCCGGATCCGACATATTCAAAATTATACTTTACTGCTACTGATCTTGAAAAAGAAGAATTTGGATTGAATGTTCTGGATGAGTACGACAGATTTATTTTAGCTTTGGAAGAAGGACTAAATTCGGATAGCTATCAAACGCAGAAAGGAAATTATGACTCTCTGAATGAAGCTGTTGATAATCTGGAATACGGAGAAGTGATCGTTGTAGGAAATAAAGAAGCCGATTTCGACATATCAACTCTTCACGTGGATACAAATTCTAACGTCGGTCATTTGAAAACAGAATTGAGAGAAGTCTTGGAAAATGAGTTTGTAGTCATCTACAAAGAACAAGCCAAAAATGGATTCGACCTTCATTTGTTCTCCAAGAAAAATATTTACACAAAGTTCTTTTTTCCGCTACAAAGTATGCTGCCTGATGCTTTCCGGTTCTTTAGTATCAATGGAAAGAAATTCAGATCAGAGCGTCATTTCTATTTTGAGACATGGACACTCGCTCGTCCTCCCCACGGATTTGAAGAGGTTTTTCCGGAATCAGTATTATAAACAAAGTGCTATGGTGTTATAGTGTTAGGATCATAATTTCTAAAGAAATGCCCTAACACTATAACACCTTCACACACTAACACTACTCTTTAGCCCCCGGCACATTCATCGGACCAGTATTTTGCCACCAGAATGTTCCCAGTTCTTCTTTAACCGGAAATACCTGATCTAACGTATTCGCATTGTACAGTCTTCCGTTTTTCATGATGTAGCTTACAGAATTTGTATTTCGGATATTCTGTAACGGATCCTTATCCATAATTACAAAATCAGCCAGTTTACCAACTTCGATAGTTCCAAGATCACGTTCTAGCCCAATCGCTTTAGCGCCATGAATGGTTGCAACTTTAAGTGCATCGTGCTCGCTTAGTCCACCGCTCTGAATAGCCCAAAGCTCCCAATGGAATCCAAGCCCTTGCAACTGTCCGTGACTTCCTACACCTGCAATTCCTCCTTTTTCTACTATGTCTTTCAGTACTTTCGATTGCTCTTCATGCACATATTCCTCTTCCATGAACCAACCTGCATTTCTACGTCTCGACCTGGAATCCAGATTCTCATGTGGCATAAAGTAATTCAGTTTCACGTTATCATGCGGACGCTCTGTTGCATAAAAATAATTCTCCGTCCATGGACCACCATAAGCAACTAACAATGTTGGTGTATAAGCTGTATTTGAAAATGCTACCAGATCCACAACATCTTTATAGAGCGGGAACACAGGGAAAGAATGTTCATGCCCCGGATAGCCATCAATTACCTGTGTCAGGTTTTCCTTGAAGTCGAGAGAGCCCTCGGTTGTTGGCATCAACTTTTGCTCACGGGCTGCTTCAATGATCCACTGACGTTGTTCTCGGTTTCCGGCTCCATACATCTTGATGGTTTTAGTGTTGTAATATGAGCTGTATCGCTTCAATACATCCTGTGCATGCTCAAGATTTTTGATATTCTCGCTGCTAAACACTCCCGGACCTGTTGAATACACTCTTGGTCCCAGTAATTCTCCTGCATCAACTAAATCACTGTAAGTCAATACATCCGTAGTTGCTGTTTGAGGATCACGAGTTGTAATCACACCAAAAGCCAGATTTGTTAAGTATGACCAAAACTGTCCACGGTGAAGATTTACCGGGTGACGGAAATGAGCGTGAGTATCCACAAAGCCGGGCACAATGGTTTTTCCACTCATATCCATGATTTCAGCACCACTTGGAACTTCAAAAGAACCTCTTGCCCCAACATTTTTGATCCTGTTATTCTCTACCAAAATATCAGCATTACGAATGATCTCATCACCATTCATAGTAATTGCTGTTGCGCCTCTCAAAACGATCATTCCTTCCGGAGTATCACGCTTTGCCTGTACTTCAATTCTTTTTTCTAAAGGTTGATAGCCTTCATCTTTCTTTTTCTCTTTTTTATCCTCTGATTTTTCTTCAGCATCTTCTCCTTTTTCCTCATCGTCTTCATCAGAGTCTTTGGCTTCTTCTTTCTTTTTCTTCTCCATTTCCTTGGCTGCTTTCACACTGTCTTCATAGGCTTCGGCATCATCCAGGCTGTAGCGAATATGAGCATTTCCGATCGACCAATGAATATTATTGGCTTCCCATCCCCATGCAGGAAATTGTGCTCCAATATCTGTTAATTTTTTAGTCGGGAAAGAACTTGAGCCCCCAACACGAATTGTTGGAGCATCGCCCCCAACTTGTGGCACAGTAACTACATAAAGATCGTATCCAAGTTGAGCCAAAGCCTGATCTCCTTCAGGGGCCATTCTTATCCACGAAGCTCTTGGGCTGAAACTAGATCCTGGAGCAGGACTTCCCTGAACTTTCAAATGTTCTTTTTCATCCGTCCCATCCCAGCGAATGGAAGTCAAACCGTTAAAGCTCGATAGAAAAATTCTGTCATTTCCTTTTACAAAATGGGGATTTGATCGTCCGTTAGAGTATGCAATAAAATTATCTTCGCTACCATCAGCACTTATCCATATTAAATTCGAAGTTCCGCGGAATGCAGTTCTTTGAGTAGCATTCCGAAAGCCTTCTGAATCACCGTTAACTAAAACTATTTTTTTACTGTCATTACTCCATGCCGGATGCTGATACACTCCATTATCTTTGTTCAGTTGCTTTAATCCTTTTCCATTGGGCTTCACTTTATATACTTTTCCACCTTCCGGCTCCCATGTTACAAAAGCGATCCATTTTCCATCAGGCGACCAAACCGGTTGCGCCTGAGTTTCATCCATATTTACTAATTTCTTAGGAGTTCCATTCGGGAATTCCATGGTATATACTTCATTCAGAGCCGTAAAAGCAATCATTTTGCCATCCGGAGAAGGCACTGCATCTCTGATCTGAGTGATCGTAAATTCTTCGCTATCCGAGATAGGATATTCGAAATCAAGCTCAGGTCCCAATTCAATAGTACCTTTTACATTGAAAGGAATTTCAACAGCATCTCCACCTTCAGTAGGAATCTTCCATATTTTTCCACCATAAGATGCTACCACATACTTATCATCCGGAGTAAAAGAAATTCCCGGAAGTACATCTCTTGAAGCTCTCGATTCCTGATCGTCATGTTGAACCGGATACGCTAACCATCGTTCACTACCTGTTTTCAGATCTCTAATTACCAGTCCTGTATGCTCGTCGTGACGCGTTCCGTATACCAACCACTTACCATTGTTTGACGGAGTTGCTCGAAATGAAGAACCATAACGAGATGCCTGAGTGGCCATATCTCCTGTCTCACGATCGTAAGTAACAATCTGATACTGAGGCATAGAAGCATTGTAATTCCAAGCCCCGCTTCTTCTTGAAAACCAGATATATCTTCCGTCCGGACTGAAAGCCCCTTCTGTCATCCTCATATTTCCCGGCTCTCTAACTAAAGCTGTTCCGGAACCCCCATCAACATGATACATCCAAATTTTATGGCTTCCCGGTGAGTTTTTAGAGGCAATGATATACTTCCCATCCGGAGCCCATTCAGGAGATTGATATTCGTTACTTTTTCCTTTGGTGATCTGCTTTTTCTCCATGTCTTCGGATGAAAGATCGATCGTCCAAACTCCCTCTCCACCTGAAGCATCAGAAATAAACACTACTTTGCTGCCATCAGGACTGAATCTCGGCTGACTATCGAACTGCATACCTTCCGTAATTTGAGTTGCTTCGCCACCTGAAATTGGCATAGTGTAAAGGTCGCCCAGAAAATCGAATACAATGGTTTCTCCATCGGGACTTACATCCAGAGCAATCCATGAACCTTCATCCAGATCGAATGAGAACTCTCTTCCTGCTTCTAAAGGAAGATCTCCGTTTTTGATTTTTTCTTCTGTAGAATCTGATTCAGCCGGTTCATCTTGCGCAAAAGATGTAGTGGTAAAAACAACTGCGATCAGGAAGGTGGAAAGGATCAGCTTAAAATATTGATACAGCTTTGTTGAAATGCTCATGATATTTATCAGTAGTTAGTTCGAATTTAACCGAACCAGAATCTACTTATTTTCACCGAGCTTCCATTAGCGCTTTTACAAATTTTAAGTGATTGTCCCGCTCCTTCTGTTCATTACATATTAATACAGCTCTGATATTGTACTGAGCTATTTTCTAAAAGTGAATGCACTTTTTCCATTTACTACAGGTATTGAAATTGATGTTCCGTCAAGATCTACTGTTATTTCTGTACCGGGATCAGGATGAAGGGTAAAGTCTTTATCACTGCTAAAGATCATTAATCCGATCTGCTGCCCTGCTTCTATTATCTGATCGTCCGGTTGTAAATCAAAAGTTACTGTATAAAACTTACCTGGTTTTAGAGGCTCGCTTTCAGATAAAGATTTATGATTTTGAGGATCTGCCCAGCCTCGTGTAATAATGTTATCTGTGATCTTAGCTCTGCGACCTTCTTCCCATGGCAACGCTACTAGCCAAACTGATAAATTTGCAGCCGGCTTATTGCTTGCCAACTTCACAGTAATAGTTGAAACTCCTGAGATATGAACAGGCTCTGATAATACCGGGGTCGTAAACATCAGCCTATGATTGGTCCACTCAGCTTTTGCTAAAGATTCCCCATCAAATGACACATTATCTACAAAGGTTTCTGTTCCCTGCTTTGTTGTACTACCTGTCACCAGACTACCTCTTTCGGGAAAACCTGCCGTTGGTTTAAAAGTTACCATTTCGGCTTTAGGATGAGGGTAATCTGCATAAGAAGTTGGTTTCAGACGATCATCATTTTCGCGAACTATCCAGGATTTCGGCAGTGACTCAACATCATTATCTATACCAAACAGGAATTTAGTAAACCATTTATTCATCAGCTCCATTGGAGGTTCTCCACCATGCCCACCCTGATGATAATACACCATATGTGGCACTCCCTTTTTTCGAACTGCATCATAAATTCGGTAGCTGTGTTCGGGCATCACATTCCAATCATTAAAACCATGCGCCATCAGTACAGCCGCTTTTAAAGGCTTCATGTCATTCAGATAATCCCGGGAAGCCCAAAAGTCATTGTAATCACCCGTAACTCTATCCAGTCCATTCGCCATAATTTTGTCGCGATATACACGATTGTTATGCTCACGGAATTCATCACTTCCACTATGAATAAAATCATACAACACATCTACATCTTCACCAAGATAACCTCCGGGAGAGCGAACTAAGCCATTAGATCTGTAATAATGATAATAAGAAGTGTTGGGCGCGATCGGGATAATAGCTTCTAAACCTTCAACTCCTGTTGTAGCTGCAGCTAATGGCAAGGTTCCATTGTAGGAAGTCCCTGTCATTCCAACTTTACCTGTAGCCCAAAATGCTTCAACTTTTTCATTTCCATATGGAGTTGTGTAGCCATTCGCTCTTCCGTTCAACCAATCAATTACTGCTTTAGGAGCCAACGACTCATTATCTCCTCCTACCGTTGGTGAGCCTTGTGAAAGTCCGGTTCCCGGAGAAGATGAATGAACTACTATAAAACCTCTCGGAACCCAGTTCTTTATTTGTGAATTTGAAATAACAGGACGCTGTTCTCTGACTGCAATTTTGGGACCTTTAATACGAGCAGGTGGATTTTCTCCCAACTCATGCTCTACATCCCAGAAAAAATCGAATGGTGGTCTTGGTGTTCCTGCATAATACGGGCTTGACTCATAAACGACCGGCAGTTTCATATCTCCGGATTCTGTTTGTTTCGGCCTTGTAACAGAAACATGCATTCTGTCTGCTTTTCCGTCGCCATCGGTATCAAACTCAGTTTCCACCCACAGATCATGTCTCAACCAGTCATCAGGATTTTCGAATTCCGGTATAACCTGAGCCTGACCATCTTTAATAACAGGTACTTTTATAGTTTGAGCATATGCATCAAATACCAGTAATGAAGCAATCGCGATTACAAATAATGGTCTCAAATATTTTTTAGACATAAACACCTTGATCTGTTTTGATAATAATTGAGTTAATGTAATAGAAATTGACGAAAGTGTTTAGCAGAAGTAATTTTATTTTATCTTCTCAGATACTGTGCTTTAAAATTTAATTCATAAATATAGAATCTTATCTTCATTGAAAATTATTCTTAAATGACCTTCGTTCAAAAATTACAAGCAGCTGTATCAGACTCCGATTCGACCCTCTGTGTGGGATTGGATCCGAACTTATCGAAACTCCCGGTTTCAGTAAAAAAACGTTTTAATTCTCCTGAAGAACAGGTTATACATTTTTGTAAGATGGTGATTGATGCCACAAAAAATGACTGTGCTGCTTACAAACCCAATTTGGCCTTTTTTGAGGCTTTAGGTTCATCGGGATTATCAGTTTTTCATGAAGTACTGGCCCACATTCCTGAAAACCGTATTATTATTGCTGATGCAAAACGTGGGGATATTTCTACCACCGCCGAGCACTACAAAAAATCTTTTTTTGATCAGTTTCATGTGGATGCCATCACCTTGAATCCGCTTATGGGTTTTGAAACGCTGGATGCTTTTACTGAAGACGAATCCAAAGGAATTTACGCACTTGCTTTGACATCAAACCCCGGAGCAGATGACTTCCTGAAAAAGCCGTTTGAAGATTTTGACATGATGGCTCAGTACATCGCTTCTGAATTGGAAAAAAGATCATCCTCTTCGGATGCTCATTTGGGAATGGTGATAGGTGCCACACAAGCTGAGCTGTCCAAATCAGTAACTGATCTTCACAAAAAAGCATCTCTACTGATTCCCGGAATTGGAGCACAAGGCGGTTCTATTGTAGAGTTGGCTGCTTCATTGAATGAACATGAAGGTATTCCATTGATCAACTCCAGCCGCGGGATTATTTATGCAGGAAACGATCATGAAAACTGGACAGAGCACGTAGCACACAAAGCCCAAGAAATGAAAGAGAAACTGAATATGATCACAGAAAGATATGTCTGATTTACCTGAAGTAATTGTGTACACCGATGGAGCGTGCAGTGGAAATCCAGGTCCGGGCGGTTGGGGTGCAATCCTGATCTGGAATGGAAAAGAGAAAGAGCTTTCCGGTGGCGATCCGGCTACTACCAACAATCGCATGGAGATGACGGCGGTGATCGAAGCTTTAAAAGCCATGAAGAAACCGTGTCATGTTAAAATTCATAGCGACAGCGCCCTCATCATTAACGCCATGACCAAAGGCTGGATCGAAAACTGGCAAAAAAAAGGATGGCGCAAGGCCGACAAAAAACCGGTTGAAAACAAAGAGC